>Ga0214544_1000994_pt1 | contig 56598 bp, 34 predicted proteins | sample CNSS3metaG_FD_160074 | JGI IMG/M metagenome (GOLD analysis project Ga0214544, IMG submission 160074) | Root nodule microbial communities from cowpea collected in UCLA plant growth center, Los Angeles, California, USA - CNSS3 | ecosystem: Host-associated > Plants > Roots > Nodule | place: USA...
AAACAGATTTTTTTAAAAAAAAAAAAAAAAAAAAAAAAAAAAAAAAAGAAAATATATATATATATATATATATATATATATATATATATATATAGGTTACTTAATTAATTGTGAATATTTTAATAATTTAAACGAGAACGGAGATATGGCGGGGACGGGTATTATGGCGGGGATATGTACATCCCCATACCCATCCCCATACCCAACTGAAAAAGTCAGGGATTCCCCATACCCATATCCATACTCAGTCAATGTGGGGATTCCCCGTCAAAATGGGGACGGGTTCGGGCAATACCCACGGGGACGGGTTTATTTGCCATCTCTACCAATTACCAGTTTAATCTTGAATCATTCGTACATGATTATAACAAAGATGACAGGTACAATCTCATTCGGGACAAGTAGGTACAAGCCTTATAGGTGTGGGTTGAGAACTTGTCAACTTAGTAGGCCGACTGTATTCGGGCCAGAGTAGGTCTGATACTGATATGGCCGAGTAGGTACTTGGACATATACAATACACATACCAAAAGTTCATCCCTTTTATCTAATAGTTTTAGGTGCATGTTTTTAGATTTCTAGGCATATCATATTTTGCATTTCATTCAAATTTATTCATTTTTATTAGGCATGTAGTTATACTCTTTTTATGTTCATTTTGCTTGTTAGGTTTAGCATAACTACTTTTCTTATTATAGGCATGAATTTGACTTTAGTTTTAGGCTAGTTCTCTAATTTTCTTGTTTATTATTTGTATTTTGTTTTACTCACCCTTAGATTAGTTTTTATAAGAATTAATTTGTTAAAATCAATTTCATTTTCATTGAGATACGACTTTGGTTTGATTTTATGTTTTCTAATTTTTTGCAACTATGTTATGAATATAGTTGAGATGTACTAATTTGATAAAATCAATGACAACTCTTACCAAAGAGTGTAAGACAAGGGAAAATTAAATAAATAAATAAATACTTAATTACAATAGTTATGGATTAGATGTATTTCTAAAACAATTATTTGGTCAAGTTATAACAAGGAATAATGGTAGTTAAGGTGGTTGAGAGTACTTAGTTGTATTTGGAGATCTTGGTTCAAATCCTAGGTATAACATAGGGGTGTTATTCTAATTTTTTTATTTTATTTTGCATATTATGTTTGGATGTGTGATGTGGTATTAAATAGCCAAATAATTTTCTTCTTATTATTTTTGCTACGTTGGTGGATGATCCAGGAATCCTAGCCGTCTTTGGGGGAGTTAGAAGAGTAGTAGTTATGGAACTTTATGGGCAGAAACCTCCATGTTAATGACAATTAACTTATATTTTATTTTTATTCAAGTTTTTTTAATTTATTAGGCTGAAAAATAACTTAGGGGAGTTAATTAGTTAAGTATTAGAGGGAATTTTCGTGTGGCTGGGAGGAGAGACTTTTAAGAGCACCAAAAGGAGACCTAAGGAAAGTTTAAAGGGCTAGGAAGGCTCTTGGAGTTGGAGGCAAAGGTTAAAGCTTTGTTATAGGCAAGGAGAAGCATCTAGGAGGCCGCTTTTAGTGTGGGCAAGGGTAGAGTAACGGGTAGAAAGGTAAGGGGAGTTGTATTTTCGTGTTATTATGATTGTCTGTTGCCTCTTAGCCATTTCATTTATTTTCCTTTTCTTCATGAGCATGATGGTTGGTATCCATGTGTTGCATGCAAAAATTGTATGTACTCATTTTGATGGAGCCAATTTAGTATATATGGATGTTGAAAGCATGATTGGTTGATTTTTTTTCGTGCAATTGCATAAGTGGGTCACACTTTTGGGGTTTGGGTATTTTTGGGGAATATGCATGATTGACTAGAAGTGTTTTCATATTTTCTTTTCCTTGACATTAGTGTAAGCATTGTTTTGTTGGTGTGAGTATTGCAGGGACTATACATGAGGTAAGAAGTAATTGGTTATGTGGCTATGACTTAAAAAGGACATGTAGGTTGGGTATATGAAATTATGAAAACATATATGTGTTGTCACGTGTTTTTCTCTAAGTGTGGTTTTGTGTTTTTGTTGGTTTGAGGCAAAAAGGTTATTGTATTATAAAGGATTTTCAGGTGTGTGTTGTGTAAGCGATTTTGATAATAGTTATGAAAAAGGAAACTTGTGATTAATTGGAAGTTGGAAATAAAGTCTCGATGGATGAAGAATTGTTTAAGTGTGTTGGTGGTTTTTAGAAATTTGCTTAATAGGGAAAATGAGGATGATGTGTATGAAATGTTTAGTTGTGAATTTTGAAATATCTTATGAGCATGAGTGATTCTTTGATCCCCTCATTTGTTGATATAGCTAAATTGATGAATACATGTGTGGTTATGTAAGCTTAAGGCATAGTGTGGTAGTGTGTTTTGAGTTTGGTTGTAACATGTGGATCTATGTTATTGTATTCTAGAATGGTGTAAGGTCTCTAGGTATAGGTATAATGTCGTGTTAAGTTATTGGGTGAGGTTGCTATGTTATATGTGTATGCTTATCTCGTTAAGTTCACGCTTTTTGTTTGTGGTTGTGTGATGATTGTGTGGTCTTGTCACACGGGAGCATATGTGGTTTCAAGTGATGTTGGCGAGGCATAATGAGGAGATGCGACTACCTTTGGAGTTTTTTTCGAAAGAACTCTATTTTTCGATGATTTTATTTTAAAGTTGGTTTTGAATTTCGAAACTTGTAATGAATTATGCCAATTATTGGTTTTTTTTTTGTAGACCGTTGTTATAGATTTAAATTTTCCTACGCTTTCGGAATGGTATCATATTCTTATTTTAATTATATTTTATTACTATACCAAGTAATATCTGTCTATGGTGTTACAATGAGCATTTTATTTTCATATTATTGTTAAAGATAAAAGAGAGATTCACATGTAGAATGAAAGACCCAAGAAAACTAATTAAAATTGCAGAATGTAGGTTGAACGTGGATGAGATTAATTAAATTAATAAAAAATAAATTATATGGAAGTGAAAAGTAGGCCCGAGCATCGGTCGGGTTGGGCCGGATTCGGGCCCAACATGCCGAACCAGCAAAGTTTGAATTTAATCCATGAAAACCCAAATCTGACCGTTTTTATGATCGAGTTAATCGAGTTCGAATAGTTTCAAATATGGTTATTTACTAATGGATAAAGGGTAAACCAAATATAACCTTACTCGTTCAAGCATCAGGATCACTCCCCATTTGTGTCGTCATCCTCGACTACATCCTCCGCACGCGTCGCCGGCCACCATGAGCAGATTTGTAATAGTTCCTCAACCTTAAACCCCTTCCGCATCACTGGCCATTATGGGTAGATCTGCATACATCTAACTCTAGAACGTGCATGAGCCCATATTTTCATCTACCAAGTAGTTGTTGTCGTTGAGGCTTTCCTCTACTTCAACATCTCTTCTACCCTTCCTGAGGTTTTCAAACACAACGCCAGAAAGGTTGATATAAGGGATAAGGGCTCTGTGGATGCGGATTGGATGAAAAAGTTGGAGCCTTTGTGCAATGAATATGATTGATGAAAAACAGAAGGTAGATGAAGATCTAAGAGAAGTTTCAGATCTGGATTTTGAAAATCTTAGTATAATTGGAAATATCGGACGAGTCGGGTATTTGTGAGTTTTAAATTTAATATTTGAGCCTGACCATTAGTATTCGTTTTTACCAATACTTTTCAGTCGATGTAACTCAAATTTGAGTGAAACTGACTGTTTACTAATTTTACTTATCGGTTTGGTCGGTTTCGGGCGGATTCAAATATTATGCTACCACCTAGTGAAAACTAGCACAATTGGTTAAAGCTCCTTATTATTAACTGAGGTTGAGGGTAACGTGTTCGATTCCTTTGTTTCAGGAATTTCAGGTAAGGGGAGCTACATTTTTCTTTATAATGTTTGAAGTTTGGATTGTTAAGATGTACTTTCTTGATGAGCGTAATATTTTTGGGTAATCATTCTTAATTTATGGAAGAATTTATGGTGAGATGATGATTATATGTTGGAAGCGTGATTTTTAGGGTTAAGGGTACATTGCAATTTTCTATTCATGATAAATTTTGGGGAATGATGATGCAAGAGAAAAATTGGGAATTTTTATTGTTTGGTTGAAGTGATTGTTTATGGTAACAATTGAGATTTTATGGTTTAGGTATGAATATGGAATTGTATGATTGAATTAGTCAATTGAGTATTTTTAGTTTTTAGTGCTGAATTTATCTTTATGTGGAATATTGTATATATTTCAAGTTAGATGCCTTAGAACTCACGATTTAGGGTTCAAAATGCTATTTTTTGTGTTTCTGGGTGTGCTTGGTTGTTAGGCGACATGGTTAGACGCTAGGCGAGCCAAATTGGTGAGGCTTTGGGTGCTGAGCAACAATTCCGATGCTAGGCGTTAGGCGTTGAACACTGACTTTCTCGCGCTGGGCAGTGATATGATTAGGATGTGTGGTTAATCATATGATGATTTGATTATATGCATCTATTCTCCAATAGCTGCAAAGCCAGGTTGGTTCTTTATTGAGAGGACTTTGGTGAGTTGGGTAAAAGTGTTTCTTTCGGCCATAAGGCATTGACATGAGCTTAGCAAGTGTGCTTTTACTTAAGGCTTTGGTGAGCAGATAGAGTTGTTACTTATAAGTCTTATGGAAAGCAAGAGAAAGGACCTTTCCAAGAGGCATTGGTGTGTAAGAGAGGTAAATGATTGGTTATGAGAGAATAACATTTCGATTGATGTTACTTGGTGGTAATATGACATGTTTGAGTCTATGAACATATGTAATCATAATAAGTGAGTTGTTTGTTGGCAATATATTGTTATGTGATGATCGTATAACTTGGTGGTTGTGGTTTTCACCTGTGATGATCGTATAAATTGGATTATATTGGAGCAAATGTTGGTAAAGATTTTGATGGTTGTGCATAAGTGATGAGTGCAAACCTTTGCCCTCATTTAATGTTTAAATTTAGGGATTTAATTGAATTTTAGTGCTTAAAGGATTGATTTAATCAGGATTTGTGATTATTTGATTTATTGAGTTCGTAAGATAAAAATGACGTAAAAAGTAATTTTAGTTGCATAAAATATTATTGGATATTTTAACGTTTGTTAATGTAGTTGAAATTTAATTTGGGTCATTAGAAGTGTGGATTTGAAAATGATTCGAGTTACAAATTAAATCTAAAATCAGTACATTCTGGAAAAAAATAATTTAGGAGCTAAATCCACCCCTAGTTTTTATTTTACACACTCCTTCTTCAAGTGGACCACCCAAAAACCTATCACTAGTGCAGAATTCTCATTTTACCTCGCCTTATATGCCTCGGTTGGCCAAGAATCGAAGCATATAATGGCGCAATGGCATTTTTGCAATTAGAGCCAAGTTTTAGGCCTCAATTCTCCAAATACCCAAAGCCAAAGAGGGGTATAGGCCCCGGTTCGCCCAAAACTGGTGCCAAATAGTGGTATAGGCCTCGGTCCAGTAAGACCCGAAGCCAAAAAGTGGCTGGACGTTAGTTGTTTGGCCTCGGTCCAAGGAGACCCGGTGCCAAAAGGGGATCTTTGGCATCAGTTCCCCTAACAACCGAAGCCATAAGGTTTATTTAGGGTTTAAATTTTGCGAACCCTTCTTCTTCCCCGCTCCTACGCCTCTGCAACTCCTTCCCCTCGCTCTCTCTCTGTCCCGCGCTCTCTCTCTATCGCGCGCTCTCTCTATCGCGCGCGCTCTCTCTCTCTCTCTCTCCACTGCACCCACTGCCACCACACCCTTCGGCCACCCTGTGCTGCACCTCCATTTCGCGTCTCTCTCGCGCGCTCTCTGTCTCGTGGATCTTTAACCCCTTTGTTGCTATTCTTCGAATGCGGTCCCTCGTTTATCTTCGCGTCTAGGGTTTCCCCTTCCGAATCCCTCGCCTATGGAGTCACCAAAACGCCTTTCCTATGGATGAATCTCACGGAAGATGGGGACGTTCATTGTTGTTGTCATTGGGTATCGTATCATTCATGCGCGATTTGGCCTGAATGGCCTCTGTTTCAAATTCCTTTTTGGGTCTGTTTTGAACCCTGTTGTTGTTATTGTTGGCTGCTGAATGTGGAAAAGAAATGAAGTTAGGTTCAATCTCACTCAATGGATTTCTCTTGTAAGGTGATTGTTCTGCTTTCCTTGAAGAGCTGCGCTAAGGGATGGAGGTTGCTGATTCTCGTTGAACGGTTTATTATTAGCATTTGCTCTTGCAAGAGACTGAGAACGCGGTGAGGCAGCACCAACATTTCTCTTCACTGTTATCCTTTTGATGCCAGTGGTTGCTGCAGATTCTCCACCACCACCATTGTTGTTACATCTGTTTTCATTTACATTTTCTTATAATTATAAAAAAATATTTTTACCCTATGGCCTCGGTCCTATCTGACCCGAGGCAGAAAACTGGGTATATGGCACCGATTTTGAAACAACCGAGGCATAAAACTGGGTATATGGCTTCGGGTGATAACCGAGGCCGTACCTTTTGGCCTCGCCCTAATATGCCTCGGTTCCAAACCCGAGGCAAAATGTGGAAAATAACCGGGGCAGAAAGCCCTTACTGCACTAGTGTATTCCGCACCCCTAGTTTATATTAAGTTACATCCCTCATACCACTTAAACCCAACTCAACCAGATCATGCCATGTGGAAATCCCCACCTTTCAAATCTAGCCAACCATATGCTGACACATGTCACTATCCTTACACACACAACAAAAACTTTAACTAGAATTAATCAAGAATTTACTTGGGTTAATTATCTTTTTTCTTGATTTAAGAGGTAAAAGAAGGAACATGATTATGCATAGTAATATTTAATTGAGAATGTACTTTGATTAAATCTACTGTGGTTAATCTACAAAGTTCTTACTTATGATTGAGAATTTACTTTGGTTAATAGTAAGAACACCAACAAATTAATTAAGAATTTACTTTAATTAATTTGAAGTAAAAAAATAGTTAATTGAACAAGAATTTTAAGATAATCAATAAAGAATCTATATTGAAAGTAGTAGAATTGGCTGTTTTATTATAATTGTCTCAAAGTCTTTTATTAAATTGTTGTTTCATTCTCAAATTCTTCTCTATATTTTTGCATATCATCATATAGTTTTAATTGCATTAGGATAGATTTTTATAAGAGTCAAATATTGAAAATCAATTTCGTATTCATTGGGATATGACTCAGGATTAGCTTAACCCTATCTAGTTGGTTCATTACTAGAATGGTAATACTGATGTTGCTAGAGTCAAGTAGAGTTAATTTGATCGCTTGATGACAGTGTTATCAATAGGGCGAAGAGACGTGTTGGGAAAACTTTAGGTGTTTTGGAAGGCTTTGGAAAAGATTTTGGATTTATTTTAGAACAATCTTTTCATTTAATGGTTAAATATGAGTAAATAGTCATTTTAACCCAATGATATTAATTTTTTGGGACTTGTTAAATGTTGTTCTAAGCTACCATCTTGAGTTGGAACGTGTCAAAACGATGTATACAACTTAAACGTTATTCTAAAATATGTTTGGCACATGTCAAAATAATTTAACTTAGTTGGATTAGAAAAATACCATATTCATTCATTTTTAGACAAAAATGTATCAAAGTTTGAGGTAGAGACGAATTTAAATTTCCTCACCAAGTTTAAAGATTAAAAAGTTATATATATTATTAGTAATAATTAATTAAAAATATTTAATTATTAATTAATTAATATTTAAGTAACCTATCATTTCGGAAAGTAGATTTAGCTAAATCCAACTCATCATGGATATGGCTAAACCAGTCAAAAATTTAGTGAACAAATAATGCAAAGACAAGTGTACCATATTACAGGGAAGCGATTTTAAAGCATCCATACATGAAAACATAGCCAATGAAATAGCTGCCTTACCATTTTCCTTAGTGACCCAAATATCATACGTTTGCTATGCTTTTCACCTGCAAATTGCATGATCCACCATGAACAGAGGATATAAGACATTATTTTACCATAAAAAAATATTACTTGGAATGAGTCACCATCTTCTTTGTGTATTGGAAACGATAATGCTGATGTTTAGCACCATTACGCCTTCAATAATTAAACACGTCATTAGTGGTACTTTTCTTTGACAAATCTTCTTCAGAAAGAAGAAATGTACGTTTTCTTCAAAGCAAGAACCGGGTGAAGCCTTTTCCATTGTCCCCCATTACTAAGAATCCGAATTAATGTGCCATCAAGCTTCGTTTTATTTTTGTGTTTAAATTTTGACATGATATTAAAGTTTATAACAATATAAGTTCATCAGGTCGTTGAGGTGTTAAATGCATATGTTCTTTATTAAATTTTGTTTTCTGAAGTTTAATTGTACTGGCTAAAGATATATTAAATTAGTTTTTTTCACCAACAAAAGCTCATTTTATTTATGAAAGGAACAAATTGAATGAAATGAACTGAACAAATAATAGAAAAAAATAATTATGATGCATATAATAAATTTTTCATTATATTAAATATATAATATATATTTTTTAATTTTTCAAAAATAATTAAATTAATTTAGTTAACCAACAATCTAATGATCCCATCGTAAACCATGGATTCACTATCTCCACCGGCTAATCAAATACGTTTTCCAACTTTGAATGTGAGTTTAAGTTTATATAATATATTAAAAAAATCACAAACTCTAAATTTAATATTGGATAGAAATAACAATGTTATACATCATATAAGAAAAAAGAGACCTATAAATCTATAATAAAACTGATATCCAAAGTTACGTAGAATAAAATTCATTTCATATATATGTATATAATTCTGTTACAGATAAAAGAACATTGATTTAAGATAAATATATAAATTGTAAGGGTTTTTTAAGAATATTGTTGAAAGTGTATGAATTGTTAAATGGATGAAATCAGCATCAAATTATGTTAGTTGAGAGGACTATGCTCTTAAATAATAATGAAAAAAGTATTATGAATATTGATTATAATCTGTTATCTAGTCACATGCGGTGGAAGTAATAAATATAATTTAATGATGCACTGGAAGAGGAAAGGTGGATCCTTATTGGTAAGTAGTGCAAGAAATTAAAAGAACATCAAGAATTGGGAGTAGAGAGAAATCATGGTGATTGATTAGCCATGCGGATGACGCATGACAAGAGTGTAGTTATCAACATTTCTCGCCAAGATTAGGGAAGTGGAAAACAGATGCTATGCCAAATCAAATGCCATTAATATTTTATTAAAGTGACGATACAATCATATTCTTTTCAGATATTCCTTGTTATCACCTTCCATGTCATCTATAACAAAAAAAAAAAAGTCCTTTTGCTTCCAAATTTTAGAAGTCGTGTCTTTAGATGTTTTTCTTCTTTTTATGACATTTTTTCATTTATATAAATTTAAGTCTGATTGGTTTGCTATAGTTCAATTTTTTTGAATTCAACTTAATCCAAGCACTTAATTTATTTATTTATTTTTTTTGTGAAAATCAACTAACAACAATAAGTCAATAAGTTAGTTGTTAGCACTATTGATAATTGAAAAAGAACTTCCAAAGGATTTTAATGTTTTGCGATCCATAAAGTCGAGTAACAAAAAAAAAAAAAAACTAATTAAAGTTTCATGTAACAGTTTTTAGCATATTAACTTTATTTTCTTAAATTTTTAAATTATTTTTTTTCTTTTAACTGAAGAATCCTCTCCCCGTTAAACATTTCTTTTTCTAACATATTATTTTGCGCCACTCATTAGTATAATGATGGTCTGGTACATCACACGTATGATTGTAGATTATTTCGAAGATAAAAATACATGATATTTTTGTAAATAAATTTTAAGTAATTTACGTCGGACTCTCGATATTTCTGTCAGATTATTATATAGTTCAAAGTAAATACCACATTTCAGGTTGGAACTCAGAAATTTATGTAAATGTCCTTATATTAGGTTGGAACTCAGAATTTGATGTAAATGTCCGTATATTAGGGTTTTACACTTCATTGTTATCGTATTTCCAATGACACAAATCTCCATTTTCTTCATTTTCTCGTGCAATAGCTTCATTTCTACGTGTTTTTGTGATGGAAGGTGATTTCTTCTGATTAGATTTTCATTTTTGTGCCGTGAAGTGCACGAGGTAGGTGTTCTAAATCTCCATCATACTATTGATATTGTAACATTGGTTGTTTAGGATTACGCAATCACGACAACAATGCATGTCTAATCTTTGTTTAATTTAAATTATAATATTTTGTTTGTTATATTTTATTATTGAATTTTTTTTAAGGAATAAGTAATATTACATGATAATTCACTATATAAATATAAAAATGTATTAAATTAGTTGTCATATTTAAGCATCGGTTAGTTTTGGGACACTTTTAAGAGTTGATCTCACAACTCTAACTCTATGTCAAAATATTTACATTTTTTAGAGTAGGTCAAGCCTACTCTAAGCCCACTCTAGTGTACATAACAATTTGAATTAGGTGGATATTAAATAATACTAAAACAAGTTGAATTAAAGTGGAAGATTAAATAATACTAAAACAAGTTGAATTAAAGCCACACATAGTGGATAATTAGTTAAAAGATTTTAAATTTTAAATAATAAGTGATATTTGATGCAAAACTGCCATTCCATTTTATAAAAGTATTTCAGAATAAAAGGGTAAAAGTGTAAAGTTTTCTCTTTTATTTTCACTTTCACCATTCTTTTATTTGAAACACGAAACTCACCTTCCAATTTCATTGGCATAGAAATTGCTCTTTCATCTTCCATTTAGACTTGCGCTTCCATCCTCCATCCTCCATTTTTTGATTCCATCCTCCTTTTTGCTTAATCACACTTCCCGCCTCCATTTCGCTTTCACTTTCCGAAGTCGTTCACCAATCCTTCGTGCTTATTGCTACCGTTGAGGTCTAAGGTGACAATAGCACAAATAGGGTAAGTACTTCTACTCTAATTTGCAGTGATTGTGTTTGAAGTCGTTAGTGTTTGATATTGAAGGGTTATGCATTTAGGTCGACATTTTTCATTTTCTGGATGCAGAGGAGTGATTTGGCATTGATGGTAAAGGCTACTTGTCGGTCTTGAAAGCGTAAGGTAAGGTTTCATGTATTTTAAACCAATTTACTGTAAAGTATTAATTTTTAGTGGTTTGTGTTATGGTTATTGTGGATAAAAGAGGTTTTTATTATGGTTATTGACAAATGTGAGTGGAAGTGATGAAAGTAGTGTTCTTTGTTACTTGTGTTATTTGTGTTATGTTTTTTTCAAGTCTATTGTTATTGTTAGAGGAAGAGATGATAATTAGGGGAGAGAACTCAAATTTCCTTGCTTCAAAATGTCAAGTACAATAGGGTATTTATAGGTGCCAATGGAGAGATCTAGACCTTTTTCTAGGAGCTTCTCTACTTAAAGCTCCCTATGGAATTTTCTACAACCTTCACTAATTAAGATATTTATAGAATTTCTAGATCTTACTTAGGGGAACTCAAAAAGCTTCTAAATATATCTATTATTTCAAATTACAATAACCTTTCTCCCTCTTAATTTGAAACTTTCTTATACACACCAATCTTTGCTCTTAGCCTTTGAAAATCTTCAAACTTTAATGGTTTCGTGAAGATATCTGCAACTTGATCTTAAGTCTTGAATCTTGACATACTTGAGCTCTACTTCTTTTCTAGAAATACAGTCTCTTATGAAATGATACCTTGTGTCTATATGCTTGCTTCGATCATGAAACATGGGATTCTATGCTAATGCTTGTTCAAACTTGTTATTTATGCAAATCTCCTTAGCTTCCACTTGTGGCAGATGAAGTTCTTTCAATAATCTCCTTAGCCAAATCACATGACAAGTGCATGAAGTTGCTGCCACATATTCTGACTCACATGTTGAAAGTGTGACAATGGGTTGTTTCTTTGAACTCCATGAGAAAACACCTCCTCCCATAAAAAATGTAAAGCCACTGGTGCTCATTCTATCATTGATATCTTTGGTATAATCACTATCACAAAATCCATGGAGTTTGAAATTATTAGAAAATGAATAAAATAACCCATAGTCAAGAGTACCTTTTAGATAACGAAGTATCCTCTTCGCAACTTTCATATGAGTAAAAGTGGGAGTCTCTATGAATCAACTCAATACTCCAACCCCATACAAAATATCGGGCCTTGTACATGTTAAGTATCTCAAAATTCCCACAAGGCTTGTGAATAGAGTGGGATTCTCTCTTTCTCCAACTTCAAATTTTGATAGCTTCATCCCACTTTCCTTTGGTGTATTCACTGGATTACAATCAAACATTTTAAATTTCTTCAAGACATCCTTTGCATAGCATTCTTGAGAAATCAAAATACCTTCCCCCAATTTCTTAACCTCTAGGCCCAAATAGTATGACATGAGCCCTAGGTCTTTCATCTCAAACTAATATGACATCACCTTCTTGAATTCTTCGAACAAGCTTGGATTGGTGCCCGTGAATATGAGATCATCCATATAGAGACAAACAATAAAAATATCTCCATTATCATAAGTTTTGGTATACTTAGAAGTACTTGTCAATGCAGTTGTTCCATGCCCTTAGTGCTTGCTTTAATCCATACAAAGCTCTCTTCAATTTTAGAACCTTATCTTCATGTCCTTCAACCACAAAGCCCGAAGGTTGCTCAATATAGACTTCTTCTTCTAGATAACCATTAAGGAATGCAAAGTTCACATTAAGTTGATAAATCTTCCACTTCATTTGAGCTGCCAAAGAAATCAACAAACATATTGTATCCATGCGACCGACAGGTGCATAAACTTCATCATAATCTACTCCAAGCTTTTGCTTATAGTCTTTTACAACTAGTCATGTTGTGTATCCTTCCACCTCTCCACTAGCAATCTCCTTAGTCTTGTACATCCATTTTACTCCAATTGCTTAATGACCTTGGGGAAAAGTTGTTAAATCCCAAGTGTCATTTTTCTCAATTGACTTGATCTGCTCTTCCGTGGCATGTCTCCACCTTTAATCTTTCACAGCTTCCTCAAAATTCAATGGCTCACAATCTATTTGAAGGCAATATAATTCTTCAAGATTACAAGTGACTTCATCAGACCTCTCATAGATGTCACGTATGTCTCTTGTCTTCCTTGACCTTTTGCTCGTACCATCTTCTTCTACATGAGATGTATTAGATGAAGGAGGCAAATGAGGAAGAGTGACATCTTGAATTGTAGTTTCTTGATCTTCTTCCTCTTCTTCAAGATATGGAAGAAAATCACAAGTCTTCTTTTCTTGAGCCTCCCAATTGCACATAACTTCTTCATCAAATTCAACATCACGACTTACTACCACTTTGCCAAAGCTTGGATTGTATAATTAGTAGCCTTTAGATCGAGCATCATAGCCAACAAAGACATATTTGGCAATCTGACCATCGAGCTTGGATCTTTCTTGTTTCGATACATGGGTTAAGTTATAATCCCAAAGACATGCAAATGAATAACACTAGGCTTCCTTCCACTCCATGCTTGTTCAGGTGTTTGATCTTTTAGATTGGATGTTGGGGAATGATTAGATAAATAGACTGCATAAGAAATAGTTTCAACTTTAAACTCCTTGGGCATATTTTTAGCTTTTAGCACATTTTTAGCTTTCAACATGCTTTTGGCCATGTTGAGAATGGCTTTGTTCTTCCTTTTGACTGCTTCATTTTGCTTCAGCGATCTAGGAACAGTCAATGGACGACGAATTCCATGAGTTGCACAAAATCCATTGAACTCCCTTGAAGTGAATTCTCCTCCTTGATCGAATATTAAAGCTTTGATTTCAAAGCCACTTTCTTTTTTAACAAGAGCCTTAAAATTCTTGAAAAAAGAAAAGAACTTTAGACTTTTGTTTGAGAAAATACACCCACATTTTTCTACTGAAATCATCAATGAAGAGTAAGAAATATTTATTCATACTGAATGATGGTGGACCAATTGGACTACACACATTGACATGTACAAGCTGAAGAGGCTTGGTAGCTCTTGAAGTAGTTACTTTCGGAAAGTTTTTCCTTGCATGCTTTCCAAAAAGACATACTTCACACAATTGATTGAGACTATTGATTACAGGCATCCCAAACTTTTAAGAGCTGCAAAGTTTAGTTGTCCAAAGCTCATATGCCAACACCATGCTTTATCTTGCACGCTCACCTTCACACTTTGCTTCAATGATTTTTTGATTCAAGATAAACATTCTATTTCTTAACATGAACATCTTAGCAATCAAATTTTCATTTTGATCTTTAAGCCATAAATATTTATCTTTCAGAAGGATCTCATATCCTTTTTCAAGAAGTTGGCCTAAACTCAAAATATTGCTTTTTAATTTAAGCACATAATAAACATCATTGATAATCTTATGGCTATCATCTTTGGAAGAGATTAGGATTGTACCTTTTCCTTCAATTCAAACTTTAGATGAGTCTCTGAAAGACACATTTCCATTCACATTCTCATTAAGCTCCACGAACATTTCCTTGTAGCCATACATGTGATTGCTAGCACCATTGTCCAAGTACCACGAACAATTGACATCTTTATCTTCACCTTTTAGGGTTAGCAACAAGGTTGACTCTTATTCTTCATTAATAAGATTAGTTTTTTCCTCCATGTCATTAAGACCACACTCCTAAGACAAATGACCAAGTTTATTTCAATTGAAACATTCAACTTTAGATTTCTTAAACCTCTTTTCATTTTGAGAATAGCGACGACTTCTTCCTCTTGCTCTTCCACGAGCTCTTGATGATGAAAAAATCCTTTCTTCATTAATTGAAGCATTGTTACCATTTCCTCTTCCTCCATATGCATTAGCATGTTCTCTTCCTCCTTGTCCACGACCATGTCCTCTTCATCATCCACGTCCTCGTTGACTCTAGAAGTGGTTTAAGTTTCAAAAGTAATGATAAAACAAAGTTGACATAAAAGCATGATATTAGTGACTGACAAACTCAATTGAGAGAACTTGGTATGCATGGGAACATGCCTCTTTGGAAGAAAACATCAAAAGGCTCAAAAGGTTTGCATTTTGGTGCAATCATTGTTCTCCTTATAAGTGCTATAAAGATTACAAGCCATTATAAGATCAAAAGGAACAAAGCATAATTAACTTTTATTCTTATTAAATTTAAAATAAATAATATAAATGTTATTCATATTAATTTAATAATTTAAACACATGAGATGGTCCATCAATGCTCTCTAAATATTATATTTAAAAAAAATAACATAATAAATTATTTAAAAAAAAATAACATAATAAATTGTTTTGCAAAACAACATAATAAATTATTTACAAAAAATAACATTGTGATCACGTAGAGATGGTCCACCCACTGCTTTTACATTTAAATATTTAATTAAAAGCGAGGGCCAAGCCCACGCTACTAGAAATACTTTTTAAAAAAATAAGAGTCATATCTTGAATAGGTTAAGCAGTCTCTTTTTAGTTTTCCCTCTCAACCCACTTAAAAGCTGGATAGCTTTGTGGTGTATTGGGTGGGTTGGAAGCAAATGCACAACTGACGCACTAGCTTCTATTTTTGCGTTTTGGATGGGTTTTATTTGAACTCTAATAAGGTGATTTCTTGTAGTGATTAAAATTAAAATTTGGATTTTTGGAATAATAATACTTAATAACTAAATATTAATCATTTGCAATAAATCTTAAATGTTTCAATTTGAGAGTTTAAAAAAATTATTTTTCATAATTTGAAAAATCTTAAATAATTTTTCATAATCGGTTGAAACCATAATTTTAGAGACCAATGTGTAATGGTGTCAAAATTTGTGTCAAAATTTCACCAAATTTAAGGTAATGGACAATAATGGGCAACCTTCCTTCTCCAACATAAATAATGTAGTTAGTTTGATTGTATGTTTACCATAGTTTTTAGGATACATTAGACCCTTAGAGAAGTTTTTGAAGTTGTTGTTGAATTGAATTTCTTATATTATATGTAAAGGAAAGTTGGCAATTTTTTGTATTTTAGGTTCCAAACACTTAATAATGAGAAGCAAGGAAATAGGAAAAGCACAATTTAGAAAACTTAACATCAACTGAAAGAATGAATGGCTAAGTTCAAATGAATAGAGAAGAAGACAAACAACAACAAAAAAAGCACAACTTAAGCTGGCACTCAAAATCAACCTAATGAATTGCTCTAGAATCTGATGACAAAAATTAAAATGAATGCAAGTTGAATTTAGAACATATAATACTCATGCAACTACGATTCTAAAACATAATTTCACTCAAAGATGCTTTCCAAAACAAACCAAGTCATAAAATCAACTAGAAAGTCCAAACCTAAAAACATGAAACTACAAACTAATTTCTAGAAGAAAGCCCAAACACATAAAAATATAAATTAATTTTTCTAATAACTATTCTTCAAACGTGTTCATGATCTTCATGTTCTTTAAGTTTCCTCCTTCATGGAAGATTATAAGCTTCAAGGAGATGTGTTTTGATCTTTGACTTTGTCATAGATCCTTTGAATTGCAAATGTTCTTCCTCAAGTTTTTCTTATACATGTTTAGGAGATAATCCTCTATCAAACTCCTACAACCAAAAGGCTACCATGGTTGTCCCCCAAGGTTTTCTATTTTGGTTAAATTATAATTGCTTAATTCTTTTTCTTCCTCAATTATTTAAAATTGTGTTGATATATTATAGTGTAATAAACAAACTAGTTGATAAAAGTGTGTTTACTATCTTATGCATTGAATAAGAAACATTGTTTGTTCTCGTATTATAGTGGATTGGTAAATGGTAATAATTTAATTGATTCAAATACTTTACAACTTTATCTTTTTTATGTACTAACTGAAATTATTGTCTTTTGTGAAAAAATTCGACAATTCCTCATCAATGAACAAGAATTCGATATAATATGTGTAATAATTATGTATAACATACACTTTGTACATTATTTAAAGTGATTTGATTCAAAATTATTATTTGTATATTGTTGTATCTAGTTTGTGTCTTTCTATTTCTAGTGGTTTTGTTTCTGTCTAGGTTCGTTATGTAGCTAGAATGACAAAATCAAAAAATATTTTAAAAAAAAACTATAAAATAAGCTTTGCTTATTATTGCAAAAATCGACGAATAAGCTTCAATTACTACTAGAACCGAAGCATAATCTCTCTTAAGGTTTGAAATAATTTTAAATTACTTATGTTAGGATTACAGAGGGGGTTTCACTGGGGAGATACAACACCAATGAGACCTGAGCCCAACCACATAAGGCATTGACATCACTCTCAACCCAAAACCTTAAGGCAATGGGTTTATGGGTCTTTATTCTTATATAGTGCTCTACTTTCTCATTTCTGGTCAATGTGGGACTTAGACTCACACTTGGATTCCTAACAATCTCTCCCTCAAGGGTGAGTCCCTTCAACCACATTGGTACACTCCTCCTCCAGCGGAAGCTGCCCAACCACGAGTACTCCTTTTCTACCCTTTTATGTACTGCCGTTCTTCTTAACGGGACACGCCGTCGTTCTTCTTAATGAGACACGCTTACCTGACCCACACTGTCAAGAAGACTTTCGATACTAGAACCATACTGGTACTGCACTCGTCTGAGCCGGTATTAACCATCAGCTCTGATACCACTTGTTAGGATTACAGAGGGGGTTTCACTGGGGAGATACAACACCAATGAGACCTGAGCCCAACCACATAAGGCATTGACACCACTCTCAACCCAAAACCTTAAGGGAATGGGTTTATGGGTCTTTATTTTTATATAGTACTCTACTTTCTCATTTCTGGTCAATGTGGGACTTAGACTCACACTTGGATTCCTAACAATTTAAAATAATTACAAAGCATTGATTTCAATTGTCCAAAGAATCGAAGCATATAGTAGAATAAGCTTTGGTTCTTACCTGAACCAAAACATATTTTTCTTTCATGTTTTAATTAAATTTGTATTAATTTTTTAGAAAGGGAACATGCTTTAGTTGAGACCAAGAACCGAAGCATGTTCTGTTAATTTTTTATTTTAAATATTTTTTTAATTGTATTAGGCTTCTGTTTTGAAGACAACCGAAGACTATTCGGGAAGTATAGGCTTTGATTCCAAACCAAAGCCAAAGTCCCCACCTCCCTTTTTTACCTCGTTTGGATATTCTTTGGTTGTGGAATCGAAGTACAAAGTCGAAAAGAATATGTGCCAAAACCCTTTGTTGCACTAGTGCCTGTTTTGTTATCATCAAAACCTTATTGGTTAACGGGTTTCATCTACTTTAATAGAAACCTTATCGACGTACCGTAACAAAGTCTATTTGTAGAGAATGATAAGGTATAGTAATTGTACATGATTATACTATATGGACATGGGTAGAGTTTTTGAACCACAAGGATTGGAATTTCAAAGTCTTCTATACATGTGTGAAATATGTTCATAATGAAAAGGACTTGCTAATTCTTGTTGCCATAACTCATCATGGTCGTGCATTTGAAATGAAAACTTTGGAGACCTAGTTTTTATTAACGATTAAGTTTTTACATCCAAAACACCGTAATAATAGTGTTCTTGAGAGAAAGAATTGTACTTTTCAAGAAATGACTTAAACAATGTGTCATGCTAACTTCACTCCAGAGCATTTTTAAACTACAAGCAATTAACATAGCCCTTTATTTGACAATCATATTTATATTAGACCATTGACAAAGAAGAATATATATCGCTACAGGAAAATGCCTCATTAACAACCAATTTTAGTGATCAAAAGTTATTAGTCTCAATTTAAATATCAATTTTCAAAATAAAAAATTATTGGTTACTAAAATAGTCACTATTATGAATAAAAAATTATAATTGGTCTCTAAATTGGTTTCTAAATTTTGGCTATCAAAGAAAATTGGTCACTAAACATTTGCTACCAAGATTTTTGTTACTAAAGCAATTGATTTCTAAACAACTTTTGGTCACTAAAATTGGTTGTTAATAAGAGCTTTTTTGTAGTGTATGAATATAGAGGAGAAATGAATATGTCCCCACAGATATTTTCTAACTCTTAAATCCTTCAAGAAATAATTTTCAATTTTTTTTAATTGTAATGTTAAAAAAAATCAATTCACCTTAACAAACTCTTTTTACTTACAATTTTTACTTATATAGTGAGAAATAAACTTGAGTGCATTAGAGAAATTTTACTTAAAGTATGAGAGTGAATAATAGTTACACTTACCAACCAATCCTACCATAATATTAGTTGTTCATAAGAGTATTAATGTAAAAAAATATTTAAAGTATTATTCATTATCATAAAATAGAGTAAAGTATAATACTCAATGTTGAAATACTCTATAAACATGATCTCAATCTAAAAATAAAAGTGGTGGAAAGATAAACAATTTAGAAAATAAGGTCAGAAGAGATTCTAGCACGATTATGTTAGAAGAGAATTTAGTATTACATTTGATACAACAAGATTTAGCATGATTATGTTAGGGACAACACAATCATGCTAATAAGTTTGACCATCTTTTCTTTCACATTGGCATGACCGTTAGTGGCGGAGCATCATTGGAGCGGGAGGGGCCATGACACCCCCTAAGTATTTTTTATTTTTTTTCCAAAATTATATATATATATATATATATATATATATATATTTGAAATTTTTAAAATTATAGATAGTATATTTTAAAAATTGATGGAAATTAAATTGTGTCTTTTTATTTCTTTATAAAAATACAACATTTAATGTTAATAAATAATAAAACATAAAATCAAATATAATAAAAAATAAAAATATTCAGGTTTAATTACTCTTTTGGTCTTTGTTTTCATTTAAAAATATCAAATTGCGACTAAAAAAATTGGGACTAAAAGAATTGGAGGACTAAGTTGACTTTTTTGGAAACAGTAACCAAAAGAGTAATTAAACCAAATATTTATTAAGATATTTCTTTATTTTCTTCTACCATTGCCTTTTTAATTTTTCCCAAGATTGTACTGATCTCTTATTCTCATGTTTGTTTCTTTTTTGAAGAAAAAATGAAGTTAGACACATACTTATTATTTTTGCTCTCATTTGTTTTCTTCATCTCTCAAAGAAAAAAAAATATAACTCTCTCTTATTTCACTTGATGATGAAGTATTAGTTTAATAGTTATTAAAATTATTTTTTATCTCATAAGCCTTTTGTATATTCATTTTGTATGATTATAGAAGAAGAAAAAATGAATTATGTGTTTTTTTATAACCGATTTTTAATTGTGACTTGATTATAATATATTTTTCTTCTAATAATTATGTCTCTCAATCTTTTAATAGATTATAATAAATTATTTTTTTATATATTTAAAAGAAGTATATCGATGAAAAATAAAATCATATATTGATTCTATAAAAGTGATAAAGGGGAAGTTGTACGTGAAGATAAAAACAAGATAAAATTATACTTCTTCACATCTTTTAAAGTATTTAAAGCATTATACTAATGACCCAATATAACAATCCAATTGTTTTATAGAAGAGTTAAAGTATTATACTAATAATTCAATCAAATTATCACATAATTATATTACTTTCCCCTCCAAAACTCTTGATCAAATTTCACAATTCAATTAAATTATTAAAAAATTATATTACTCTAGTCCTTTAAAATTCTTAATCAAGATTCGTCACATGACTGTGTTAAGACAATACGATCATGGTTTAGCTGGGGTGTGCCCTTTTCAACCTATGTTGTGCTTATGCTTCTTCAAATTTCTTTTCCAATATAAGCTGGAACGAGTCAGTGAAAGTTCAACATCACTGCCGTGAGATATTTAGATTTTACTTCAGTTTCTTGAAAGTACAGTCATGTAGCTTTTAACATGGTGCTGAGCCAAATCATGGTGGTCCTAAAAAAATAATTGTTGTGTGGGCTAATTTGAGTTATTTTTCTTCCAAAATCTTTTATTTTCATTTTATTTTTTATAAACATAGGAAGTCTTTGCATACTTAGGAAAGAAAATAGTATAACAAAAAAATAATAGGGAAGTCAACTGAAAAAAAAAACTTAAAATGTGGCATATTACTGACCCAATAATGACCCAACATAAATACTGAAAAATAAAACAAATGTTATGATAGATATGCCACAGGTGCGAATAGCAGAATATTAACCAAGACGTATATACAGCAAATACTTGAAAACTGCAAAAGATAGGTGCATCTCCTTGACCACATGCTTCCACATGGCCACGTATAATACCATCTCTGAGATAAGATGTTAAAAAAAAAAAGCGTAACTATAATTATGTATATAAATTTTATAACTCTAATTAATATAAATGTCAGTAATATTTTTTAATTAATTTTATATTTTTACTTATTATTATTATAAAAAGGGAGCAATTAAGTGTTAGTAATTTTTTCCAGTAGTTTATAAACGTTAATACTTTTTGATTAATTTTATTATAATAATTAATTAAATTCTTAATTATTATATTTTTACTTTTTATTATTTATAAAAAAGGGAGCAACTAAGTGTTAGTAATTTGTTTCCAGAAGTTATAACACTATTATAAGTGTCAGTAATACCTTTTAATTAATTTTATTACAATAATTAATTTTTAATTATATTTTTACTTTTTATTATTATAAAAAAGGGAGGAACTAAGTATTAGTAATTTGTTTCCACTAGTTAAAAATAATCAAAGCATTACAATACTAAATAGAATATAATGATATATTAATGATAAAACTTGACATTAAAAAATTATTTGTTATTGTTTGCTATTTAAAATGCATCAATCACATTCACTTGTATCAAATAAAATATATATTTAGTAAAACTTGTCTAGATTCATCTTTGTTCAATTTTAAGTCTATACAATTAATTACTTAATTCTCATCAGATAACTTTTTTAACAACAGAGATCCAATTAATTCAGATTTAAAAGATTTAGCGGTAAAATATGGAAAAGCAAATGAAAATTAATTATGTTTTAACAAACTTTTCTTCTTTTTTTCCATAGGAAACTGTGGTAGAAACACGGCACAACAATCGACCTGATAAAGCACCTTACCTTACAGAATACTAACCTAACTGTATAATAAGTTAGACAACATAAAACTAAGTGAATTGGGAATTTTTTACATGGAATAGAAAGAGAATATGGTTGTGAACAAGCCAAATTCTGGTAAATATACGTCAGAGGTATAAACAGAAATAGTTACGATAATGGGATTGAGTCTGATCTGTACTGAATTTCACTTCCTGGCAAGTAGGAATATTAAACAAAAAAGAAAGATGTGAAAGCAATGTACACCACAATTTATCTCACAATTCTAATTCCTATACCCAATTAATAAATAAACATTGCATTATTAGGCTTTTGTCACATTGGCTATGCTAGTGTTTTACACTTGGGCATTTTATATATTTGCTAGGTTTTACCTTGCAGGGCTGTGTTGGAACAACTTTATAAAATAATGCATCCAAATCTCACTCCTACGCTGACTCATTTTCTATCCACCATTTTCGTAAATAAGTGTTCAAATCATACCACCAATGCAAGGATCCATAAAAAATTTATATGCCATCCAAATCAAAGTAGTTAAATATAGAGACATGAATGACCGCAAATTTAAATTAGAATCGAAAGTTCAACATAACTAGAAGGAGTGTCGAATCTTGAACAAAAATTTTTTCATTATCACTTCTAAAGAATGAAACTATTCTTTTATTCTTCATAAATGTACCTATTTTTTTAATAGTATTAAAAAATAATTTATCATAATATAATAAAAAATTAAGAGACGTAATTATTAAAAAGTATATATATTATAGTCGAGTTACAATTAAAATCGATTACGAAAAAGACATAATACACTATTTTTTCTTCTATATTCATAAATAATGAATATACAAAAGATTCATGAGATAAGAAATAATGTTAATTATTAAACTAATATTTTATTATCAAGTGAAACAAGAGAGAGTTATTTTTTTCTTTCTTCAAGAAAGGAAGAAAATAAATGAAAAATGAGAACAAAAAGAAAACACATGAATGAGAGATGAGTACAATTTGTAAAAAAAAATAAAAGACAATAAGAAAGAAAATATAAAATATGTTAATAAATATTTAGTTTAATTACTCTTTTGATAACTGTTTTCGTCTAAACATGTTAAATTGACCCTGAAGTTTCTTTAGTCTCAATTTGTCCCAACTCTTGAAAAATTGATGTAATTTGGTCATTTTCATTAAATTTATTGAAACGGATGAAAGATTTTTCACCAAAATTGAGAAATGCTTTGTTAGTGTAATTAACATCATCCTAGAATCAATTTTAATGATAAATCATTGATCTATTTCAAGAAATTTAACAAAAATGACCAAATTGTATAAATTTTTTCAAGAATCAAAACCAAATTGAAATTAAAAAAAACTAGAGACCAACTTGAAAATTTTAGACAAAAAGAGACCAAAGAGTAATTAAACCTAAATATTTTTATTATTTATTATATTTAATTTGATGTTTTATTATCTATTAACATTAAATATTGTGCTTTACAAAAGAAATAAAAAACACTTTATCTAATTTCTATCAATTTTTAAAATATACTACCTATAATTTAAAATTTTTTCAAAATTTCAAACATATATAATTTAAAAAAAAATTCCAAAATATTTGGGGGAGCCATGGCCCCTCCGAGCTCCTATAATAATCCGCCTCTGACTAGAAGTAAGACAATTACATAGTATATAAGTATGTGAAAACTTTATCTTAGAAGTTAATTTTACAAAGTTAAATTAGACTTCTTAATCATTGTATTAAAAAAATAACATATCATAATTTTGAAAACATTATTGTACACAAAGTGATTTGATGATGAATGTAAAAAAGAAATAAGGTGACAAACTTTTCATATTTTACAGAAATATTGGTTATATAGTACCCTCACTCATTTTGACAAACATTATTGTACCCTCACTCACCCTCACATCTTCTCCAGCAGGACCCTCACTCACCCCCACCACTTCCTCAGCTGGACTATCATTCACCTCCACATCAACATGTACCTCACTTCCATTCTGCACATTAACGTCAACCCCAACCTCAATAGGATGATATTCTAACATATTAACTACTTGAGGTTCGTCCACTCTATGCACAACATACAAATGAACTTGACCATTGAGAGTTGCTATATTCACCATATGAGGTTGGTGGGTTTTTGGCTTCGGGTTTGTGTAACCGAAGCATATGAGCCTCCTTTGGCACCAATTTTTGGCGAACCGAAGCATATACCTCTCTTTTGCTTCGGGTTAAGCTGAACCGAGGCATAAAAGTTGTTTGAAATTTCAAAAATGCCACCGCGCCATTATATGCTTCGGTTCTTAGGCAACCGAGACATATAAGGCGAGGTAAAAATCAATTTCTACACTAGTGATACAATCATTTTTAGAGTTGACAATGAAAGCACCAAGGAGTTGGTGAAGCAAAGTGATGGAGGACCATTTAGAAGACCACATGTCGGGTCTTTGACTAGGGCCATGGTTAGGAGATTTAAAGAGGAAGAATCAAAAGATAAGTCTTACGGACTGTAGGTTATTAGCTTTGTTTATCATTCTCATGACCCAGTAAATAGGATTAGCATATTTTATATAAGATTAATTCATTTTTGTTGTAAAATAACATAGACATAAATGGGACAAAAGTGGGCTCAAGTAGGGGTTAATTTATAGGAGAATTAACACCCCTCGGAGCAAGAAGTCAACTTAACTCATTTTTAGCCCTCTCTGTTAGGTGGTCAGAAATTTAATAAGAGATTCAACTAAGGAGCATCTCATGGCCATTCCATGTAGCTCACACAAGCTTTCATTTCATCCATGCAAAAGCATATAAACACATGAAGAAACCATGAATCAAGTAATGTGGGACTCCTTCCCCTATGAGGTGGCAAAAATTGGCTTGTCCAGCCTTTCACTATTAGTCTCATATCTCTTAGGTCTTTGAGTGTTTTGTTAGTACAAATACTTTGATGATTTGATGCTTGAAGATTTGATGAAGATATATGAAACCATTGCATTGGAACGCGATGAAGCTATGGTAAATTGATTGATGTAGGATTATCTTGTTCCTTTTTAAGATTATTCACCAGTGCAGAAAGGGTATTTGCTAGAGGTTATTTTTTCTATTCTGCCCCGGTTCCAAAACCGAGGGATATAAGGGTGAGGCCAAAAAGGGTCAATTTTTGGCCTTGGTTGTCACCCGAGGCAAAAAAACTCCCTTTCTACCTCAGTTCAGCTGAGAACTGAAGCCATAGTTAAGAAAATAAAATATAATTTGAAAAATTTGAATGACTTTTGGCTTCGGTTAGAGTATAATCGAAGCCATATAGTCTACTCTTTGGCATCAGGTCAGTCCTTAACTAAGGCCATATGGGGCTTTCTACTTCGGTTGGCGAATGACTCGATGCCATATGTGTTGTTTTTTTTAAATAATATTTTTGTTTTTGTGTATTCCCACATTTTAAAACTTGCATATTTTCAACAAAACCAACTAGAACAGAAAATAGAGAATACCTTTTATGAATCCCAAACGCATCCACAATTCAAATACATCTAAAAGTCTTATTTAACAACAAATATCCTAATCAATATTATTGTACATTTGACTTCTAAATTTGGCATATGCAATCCTATCAAACTTTATGGACTTCATGGAAATTGGTGCAGTACTATTGAATGTCTGCAAAATAAGACATTAACTTAAGTTAGTATATAGAAAGACAATATTGCAAAGTATTTGTTTTAATTCAAATATATATTATCGTTTCCTAATTAGTTGTAATACGAGCATGCATAACGGTTGTCATCCATTGCATTATATAGTAATCGCACTCATAAGACTTGGTTTGTCTATTACACTACATTATATCAACAACATTACAATTAATTAAGGAAGAAAATCAAATCAAAAAACTATAATAAATATATGGATAAAAATACCAAACCTAGAGGGAACACCATGCAAGACATTTTGCCTTAGCCGTTGATCTCCCTAACAACATGTTATGTCCAACATTGAACTATGATAAAGGGAATATGTTAGGATACTTTTATATAACAAAGAATATTCATAAGATTGGCATTGAGGTTCTTACCAATCTATCATTTGTCTAAGATGGTTGAGGGGAGGGTGGTGCAAAGAGCAAAACCACACAGTAAGGTTCTTCCATAGGAAAACTACAAGTAACTGCCAATGATGCCTCAAAAGAAAATAAATTCATTGTTATACATTAAAATGAAAGATTATATTCACAAGTTAACAAAAATGACTTACCCAGAAGGGAAAAAATAAATTTTTTTTCCGCATTGAAAGCATTTGGTCACATATGCTTGGGTGTCATCAAACTTGTTGCCTTCATGAGTTAGTTAGAGGTCTACAAACCCATATTGGTCATTTAGCCTCATAGTTTCATTGACACCAGACAAATGCCTAAACATAAAATTGATTTCATATAAGTAAATAAATAAATCAAATAACTATATATAATGACTAAAAGGCTTACATCATCCATAACTAAAAAATGGTAATATTCAGTTCCTCTTATTCCCGTGCAAGCTCCAAGACATCTTAGGAATACAAGTAAAGTGGGATCTCAAGGTCTCTTCCAAAATTGTTAGAATCCCAAGGAACCTACATCAGCTTATCATTTATGATTTCAACAAGTTGGAGTAATGCATTAAGAGGATCGTCCAAAGAGAGAGGAATATTCTTTGGTTGAGGATTTTCCTATATCGATGCAACTTGAGTTAAAATGGACTATAATTTCAGGTTGAATATAATAAACATGTAAACTTAAAAATTTAGTATATGGTGGGTTTGAGAGTCTGTACCAGAGGGTTAGAATTAGCTAAATCTCTAGGCCAAACGAAGAAACATTGGAATGCCTATGCCATAGTGTATACCTCATCTGTTCGCACAAGAACTAAAGCAAACGACATGAGAACCTCCTCTACTGTGACCTTAACCTCATCCTCTGATAACTCCATGCCATGAAGAATTATGGCTGCCTCAAATACTTTTCCACGAGCCACTAGTGTCGTCCCTGTACCAACCCAAATATATAACTAACATGGATGAGTGTCGTCCATGTCATCCCTTGATATGGGTGGAGCTGAACAAGTCCCATTTTTGCTTATACTTGTTAGAGTCAATGATTTATTAATGTTATTCAATTATTTGATTAAATATCATTTATTCAATTCATAATTTATAGAAAAAAAGATTTACCTATGGGAGGCACAAATGGGTCTAGTTCTTGTGGAGGATCCAATGGTGAACTGATGTCATAATTCTCAAATTGGCGCATAAGTTCTTCTTTCACCTTCTTAGTGATTCTTTCTGTTAGTCTTTCTTCATAATCAACACTATGTTTGCATGAAGACTAACTAGAGAAGGAACCAAAAAGTTAGTGTATGCCGACTCCTGATCTAGCACCACGCACACGTCCAGGGTGCTTAGGCCGTCCAATTGTAGCAGCAAGTATGTCATGACGACCTTTTGGAGTGAATCCTCCTTGGGAGCTCTGCTAAACCAACGAATCCTGCAATGTAACAAAAAAAGTTATAGAAAATCATACAATATAAAAGACGAACGAGCTATTTAAAGAAAAATTGTATCTTACAATTTTCTCAGAGATTTCTTGTGCAGATTCAGAAGTGTAGTTGTCCGATGTGCATAGACGGGCTAACTTTCACTTTTCATGACAGGATGATGGTGAAGGAGGCTCAATATCTTCACCCTTAGAAGGTGGAGACCTAAATTTTTTCTTTTCTGATATTATCTTCTCTTCAAGTTTTCTATACTACCACGAGACAATATGTGCGGGTTTTTATTTTGAGAACTTATACTTTGAGTCTTTTTTCTCTTTTTCTATAATATATAAAACCTACTTTATAAATTAGTTCAAATTGTACAAAATTATCAATTGAGCAATTGACAATTTCAAACAAACATACCTACCATCCCTCAGATGTTTGAAGCTCAAGAAATTGACGTCAGGTATCTTCATCAATCCACGTGTATTTTAGTAATGGATCTTCATTCGTTTTAGATCCAAATATATACCTAGATGTCAACTTGGTCTTAAAACCATGAAATTTCTCAGCCACCGATGACAAACATTTGTGTTTAAGTGTCACCACATTTGGAATATCAAACGTTAGCTGCAATATAGAAAATGTTATCAATAATATTTAATATATTATCAATAAAATCAAACTGTAAGGTTAAAAACATTAATATTAGTTACCAATAAATCCTACCATATGATGTTCTGATCAACTTCAGTAACATGATCAAAAGATGGAATAAGGATTGATATTCTCTCTCGTGCCAACATCCCTAAATAGCTTTTGAAGAGGTCCGCATAAGGACTTGTAGGGACTCCAATGTCGACGTCAATATCGATAGGTGTTTTTTGAGCATTAACTCTTCTAATTAAGAGTTGTCTCAACCTAGTGGCTCCTCTAGTGGGTCTTTTAGTGAGTGCTTCATCCTCTGATGAACTATGATGTTCAGTCATATATCTGTGAAATGAAAACATCACAAAACATTAATAAGCAATATATAAAATCACATTACTCAGATTCTTTTCATTAGGATAAATTTGTTTTTTTCCATGAAGAGTGACAAACCAATGTTCAAACGCATGATCTTTAACATAGAAAACCTGAGATGCTTGTTGTGCCATGATAAATGGCTTGTCTCGATAACCCACCTTTCAAAAATCAACTAGAGTCATTCTTGATTCATCCATTTTGATACCACTCTTATTATCAATCCACTTACATTTGAACAATGAAATAGTAAACATGGTATAATCAACCTCCCATATCTCTTATATTACACCATAGTATGCCATTTATCTAAATACATGATTTTGATCTTTAGATGTAGAAAATTGTAGTGACTCAGCTTCAAGACTTACTCCATTAATTTGTACTATGCTTTTATCATCCAAAGACTTTGTATAGAATGTTCAATTATTAATTTCAGAACCTATACAATAGATGACATCAAATTTCAACCCATTCGCTAACCACATCAAAGTATCAAAAGATTGCAAATCTTTCAAAAGCTCAAATTTAAACCAAGGCGTGAATGTTCTATCATGCTCCATCAAATGCCATTTCTCTTATTGTCTTGGATTTTTCTCTTTCACAATGGCTTTGTGTGCAAATAAGTAAGGGACGACCTCATTTGTTTTGTTCAATATGTATAGGTGTGCTTGCAACAACTCTTCACGATCTTTGCTAACCACATTCACACCTTGGATACTATTACTTATAGAACATATGTTCAACCATGATTTTTGAGGAACTCCTATCGGTTTTGCTTTTGTCATGTAATCTGAACAAAACTCGACACTTTCTTCAGCAATATACCTTTCGATTATTGATGCTTCTGGACGATATTGATTTTTCACATACCCTTTCAAAATCTTGATGTAATGTTCAATGGGATACATCCATCTTAAGTATATTAGTCCAAAAAACTTGATTTTCTTACCAAATGAACAAGTAAATGTACCATGATGTCAAAAAATGATGGAGGGAAAAACATTTCCAACTAACACAAGATGATAACAATCTCAACTTTAAGTCCATCTAACTTTAAAGGACCAATGACTTTGCTACAAATTGAAAAGAAAAAATGCACACAAACATGTTATAGTTTGTCTAAAATTTTTAGGTAAAATTCCATGAATAGCTATAGGTAACAATTATTGCATTAAGATGTGACAATCGTGAGACTTTAGGCCAACAAGCTTCAAGTCTTGCATGGACACTAAACTCTGAATATTTGAAGAGTGTTCTTGAGGTATCTTGACACTCTTTAAACATAAACATAAACTTATCTTCTCTTGTCTGGACATAGTGTAACATCTAGGGGGTAAATAAGTACGCTTACCAACCTCCCTTTCTAAAACTCCTGAAGGTTTAAGAGCACTTGTTTATACTCTCTTATTGTACTACCATCACTAGTTTTGCTTTTAACATTGATCTTACAACAATTGTAGGTCCGGTAACGTTGCAGACAACATTATAGTCTAATACTTGAAGATTATTGTATCAAGTTTCATTATGAGGTTGCATTTTAATTTTCAACAAGTTTTCAATTTCACTTTTATTTTATTCAATTGGTTCCTTCTAAATTGATAGTGCAAAAGATTTCCCATGTAAAACAATTTGTTTAAATAAAGTTCAATGCGGTAGATGATCCAATGATCCTCCAAAAAATTATATTTTTCCAACAATAGACTAGCTAGAGGAGTCTAATATCTCTATAGAGTATATGACTTCAATAGATACACAATATACAATATAATTTTTTATATTAGACAAGTCTAACCATACACAAATTATATGAGTCTTACCATGTAGAGATTAGACAAGTCTGCTAATACAAATATCAATTGACTCCAAGGATACACCGACTAGACAATTTTTGAAGTAAGTGACTTGTCATGTATCAACTTCTCTTCTCAATTTCCAAGAAACTTTATTTATTTACTAAACTTATAATCTCATCTTCTCTCAATCACTAGAAAATCTCTAATTCATCTTGGTAGTATCATTAGATAATACACATTTATTAGAAGACTTGTTGGAATCATTTATTGATTCATTAGATGATATTTCACTATATCGTCTATATATGATTTATGAACTTGTCTATGTTTCAACTACACAAAGGACATGTTATAATGCTAAAGAAATATCTATGGAGTTTATCATATCATCAAAACTCAACTCATGGATAGTTTATCAAGTTGTCTACTAGACTTAAATAGATTAGACTCTCTAATTTAGACTTGTCTAGTTAACGCATCTAATGCATCTTTTATACCTAGAACATTTATTATCTAACATGTCTTAAAAAGCTTATTTTAATGAGTGGTTTTATTTAAAGCTCATTTAATCCAATTTGGACACATTCCACTTAAACACTAGATTTAAACTTAATTATTCATCAATAAAAAAACTAAGATTAAGTATAATAAATGTGATAGAAAATATACTTATCGATTACTCAAGCAATAATCATATTTAAACTAAGCTATTTAGACATATATTGTTTTTTATATCATTCTTATATTTCACTTTGTGAAGTAACCCAATTATGAGGAAGACTAACATGTGTATCCTCTCTATAAGACTAACATTCTTATGTACCTTTTATGACTTTGTAGGCAAAAATGACAACAAATAATATTGGAGTTCGTAGTCTATGATTTTCTTTGGACACAAGATTGAGATTGAGAGGGAAAAAAAGAATAGAAATGAGGAGAAATAATGTGTAGAATGATGTTCTTCGAATTCACATAAAGCGAGTGAATTTGAATGGAAAGTTTATAGTTAATATGATTGAAACAATTTGATTATATATTAATATATAAAATAAAATTTTAAAAATTAATAACGGTAAAATATAACATTTTAAACATATAAATTAAAACAAAAAATCAAATTAAATAAAAAATATTATAAATTTTTAATATACAAATGAATACATTTTAAAATAGTGATATATAAAATAAATTATTTAATTTAATTTAAATAATTATATTTATTTATTATTTTAATTTTATATTTATTTTAATTATAAATTTAAAAAAATAAAGCATGTTTTAAAATATTATATTGTACTTATATATTTAATTTATTAAACTACTAGATGTAAGACTCGAGAGATTTAAATAATTATTTAATAAATGCGGGTAGTAGAAGCCATTAAGGCATTAAATATGGAATGTTTGTCGTGGATAAATACTAACTCAAATGGTTGGGAGTACTTGATTGTGTGATAGGACTTGGGTTCGAGTTCTATGTATGCCAATTGTGTGTTATTTTAATTAGTATTATTTTTAATATATGTAGATCATGTTGTGAGATATTATAATATTTGAATAATATCAGTTAGCATGAAATTGAATCTAGTTGAATGATTGAGCATTGCTATTAACCAAATCAGAACAAGTTTTGGGTGCTGGAAAATCAGGACAAGATAGGGATGGGGTTTCTCTTGCTTTTAGCGCATAGCGGGATGTTTCTGTGCAGATGGGGTGGTTTTAGGGTTGTATGTAACCGTACTTGATGAGAATTACGAGTTAACTGAGAAAAGGGTACTATTAGTTCAGAAAGTATGTTAAGTGAAGTGTATGAAAATGTAATTCAGTATACATGATATTGAAAATACTTGATTTGGGCATGAATTAATTGTATACATGTAGTGGTGTTGTAGTGTTATGTCCTAAATGCTATGATTGGTATAGGAATGATACATTGTATGTTTGAGGTCTCTTAAGACCTAATGAAAATGCCAAAAACCAATAGCATTGCGCTACTAGTATGGCACCTGGCGGTAAGGGTTGAGCTGCCAGGCAATAGGTACCTAAAACAGTGGCAGTGGCCACTAGACATGCATGGCGCCTGGCGATAGGGACTGTCCCGCCAGGCGGTGACGGAGCATCGAAGCTCCTGTTTGGCGCTTGGCGATGGGAGCTGCCCTCCAGGCGGTCTGGAACCAGCTTCGCTTGGCGGCATTTAGGCTACACCAGGCGAATCAATTGTTGTGAAATTTTTTTGTTGTTGTGATAAAAGTGGACTTGAAGGACTAAGTTCATGTACCTGTATGTTTGGGCTTGAAGGACTAAGTCCAATAGGGGTCTGGGATGTGCTTGGTGGTGGGACGCATGATGGGCATGAAGCTGGTTATTTTTCGTCGGCTGCTAAGGGGCGAGGAGTCCTTAGTATTGTGATTACATGCGTCGGACGCACGATGGGCAAGGAATAGTTATGTTCTCGTTGGCTGCTATTGGGCGAGGAGTCCATAGTATGGTGATTGCGTGCATGTCAAGTTACGAGCGAGGAAGGCTTGGATGTTTTGCTACATGTGAGGAGTCTATGGGGCAAGACTATGAGCGGGATAGGCTCGTTGAGTTGTACCACGAAAGGGATAGTTTTGTGGGAGCACAATAAAGTTCCAAGACCTAGATTCATGCATATGACTTATGAAGGATTGAGATCAAGGATGGGTAAATTGAAAGAATAAAATGATTATGTAAGATTTATTTTCTTTGGGATGGGTATCATATTTATTTTATATATATGTGCATAGCTCACCCTATCTGTTTGTGTGTGGCGATGATCGGATAACTTGTTATCCAAGAGCACATGATTTGACAGGTGAGCCAGGAGATGCTTGAGTTCAGAGAGCGGGATTACTTGGGGACTTTGAAGACTTTTAATATTTTGACATTTTCATGTTTTCAAACAGTTGCTATTTTGGTTATTTTATGGTTTGTAATAAATGTTATCCGCGAATATTTGTAAAGTATACGATTCCATGGTTTTAATTTTCTCGCGTTTTTGGGAAAGTACGGTTATAAATGAGGTTTGATAAGTAATATTTTTTTAATTTTTTTTTTTATTATTCTACTATAGTTATTTAAAAGTAATATTCCTTAGAGATATTATAGTTGGTATCAAAGCATAACTTTTGAAAATGTTTTGAAAAATATTTTGGGCCTTTTGGGGAGTGAGCTTGTTATGTTATGCATGTGGTTGTGTGTGTTTAAATTTAAGGAGGTAGTGGTTTGTTAAACTGATGAAGTGATGTTTAACATTTGAATATGTGGCGTATCCAGACAATGGCGGCTCATAGGAGAAGGAGAAATGCTAATGGTGTTGATGTGATTGCGGAAGCCATTCATCGGATGGTGGATGCGATGCAAAACCCTATTCCGGCATAGCCAAGAGTGGTGATTGCACTAGTGAGGGTGGCGACGGTGGAGGATTTTCTGCGACATAAGCCCGCAAAATTTATAGGTGGGGCCACTCCAGACGAAGTTGATGCCTAGCTTCGCAAGTGCGAGAAAATATTTGGAGTGATGAATTATGCTGATGAACAGAAGCTTGCATTTGCGGTATACCTTCTGAACAATGATGCTGAATACTAGTGGGCAGGCATGCAACAACAAATGCAGATTAGGGAAGAGCCAGTGACTTGGGCCTTCAGGACTCATTTCGTGGATAAATACTTTCCAGATACAGCTAAGCAAGATAGAGAGGTTGAGTTCTTGGCCCTGCAACAGGGAAATATGTCGGTGCTAGAATATGTTAACAAATTCGAGCATCTGGCAAGGTACTATTCTCAAGAAATCACTGAGGAGTGGAGGTGCCTTAAGTTTGAGTGGGGACTCAAACATGAACTGAAGAAGGTGATTACACCTTTGAGAGAAAGAAGGTTTCCAGTCTTGGTGGAACAAGCCAAGAGTGCAGAGTTTCTAAAACGAGGGCCAAATCCAGCAAGTCGACATCAGAGGAATGTCGCAAAGGCTAGGCAGATGAAGAAGCCTTATTGCCAGCCATAGAATTTTCAAGGTCTCACTTGCTACTAGTGTGGTCGGCCTCATCTAAAGAGAAATTGCCCTCAGCTAATAGGTGGTATGGGAGGATCAGGTGATAGTCGCAAGTGTTTCATATGCGACAAACCGGGCCACTTTGCTAATAATTGTCCAGAAAAGAAGAGTCTTGGTGTGAAGAAACCAGCAATATCACCAGCAGAAAGAGCTAGAGCGGCTGGTAGAGTCTTTGCCATGACCACCACAGAGGCTACTCAATCAGGTAACCTTATTCTTGAGCCTTGTTTATTGTTGGGTCAATCAGTATTAGTGTTGTTCAACTCTGGAGCAACACATTCTTTCATCTCTAATGCATGAGTGGGGAGATTGAGTATGGAGAAACGTGACTTGGGGTGTGACTTGCTTGTTTCAACTCCTTCCTCGGGTCAGGTAGCTACCAGTTCAGTCTGCGTTGGGTGTTTAAGGGAAGTGGCAGGTCGCAGATTCAAGGTGAACTTGGTGTGCTTGCCTTTGGAGGGACTGAATGTGATATTGAGGATGGACTGGCTGTCTAACAATCACATCATAATTGATTATGGACGGCGTAGTTTGGTGTTCCCAGAACATGAAGGATTGGAGTTGATCTCAACTCGAGAAGCTGTGAAAGCGTTGCAAGAATGGGCCATGTGTTTTATGGTGATGGCTAAACCAAAAAAGAAAGGTGCAATAAAGTTGATTCATAATATTCTTGTTGCCAATGAGTATGCAAATGTATTTCTGGACGAAGTACTAGGATTGCCGCCGAGTCGGGACATTGACTTCACCATTGACTTAATTTGCTGGTGCGGGTCCCGTGTCCATGACTCCATACAGAATGGCACTTGCAGAATTGGCAGGACTAAAGAAGCAAATTGAAGATTTGCTAGAGAAGAAGTTCATCCGACCCAGTGCGTCACCGTGGAGAGCTCTGGTGTTATTAGTGAAGAAGAAGGATGACAGCTCAAGACTTTGCGTTGATTACAGACAACTGAACAAATTAATCATCAAGAATAAGTACCCACTGCCGAGAATTGACGATCTGCTAGATCAATTGAAGGGAGCAGGAGTATTCTCCAAAATTGACTTACGGTTTGGATACCATCAGATCTTAGTCAAATCGGAAGATATATAGAAGACGACATTCAGGTCAAGATATGGGCAATATGAATATGTAGTGATGCTATTTGGAGTGACGAATGCACCGGCGATATTCATGGATTACATGAATAGAATCTTTCGACCTTGGTTAGATAAGTTTGCCGTTGTCTTCATAGATCACATTCTTATTTACTCAAAAACAAGAGAAGAGCATGCGGATCACTTGAGGGTTGTATTGAAGATACTTAGAGATCACCAGTTGTATGGGAAGTTGTCTAAGTGTGAATTTTGGCTAGAAGAGGTACAATTTCTTGGACATGTCATCTCAGCTAAGGGTATTGCAGTGGACCTGGCTAAGATTGAAATAGTACTTTAGTGGGAAAGGCCTAAGACAGTGACAGAGGTGAGCAGTTTCTTGGGCTTAGCAGGTTATTACAGGAGATTCGTGGAAGGGTTCTCAAAGAAGGTGAATCCATTGACACAACTTACAAGAAAAGATCAGCCATTCTCTTGGACTGAAAAGTGTGAGGAATGTTTTGAGGACATGAAGAGGTGTTTGACTACCGCCTCAATGCTAGTAATTTCTAATACTGAGAAGACGTTTGAAGTGTACTGTCATGCTTCATATCAAGGTTTGGGTGTGTATTGATGCAAGAAAGGAGGCTAGTAGCATATGCTTCTCGTCAACTGAAGGTGCATGAGAAAAATTATCCGACTCATGATTTGGAGCTAGCAGCTATTGTATTTGCTCTTAAGTCTTGGAGGCACTACCTGTACAGGTCTCAATTTCAAGTTTTCAGTGATCACAAAAGCCTGAATGAGTTAAATATGAGACAGCGCAGGTGGATGAAGTACTTGAAGGACTACGACTTTGAATTGCTTTATCACTCAGGCAAGGCAAATGTCGTAGCTGACGCTTTAAGTCGTAAGAAGATGCACATGTCTTGCATGATGGTAAAGGAGTTGGAGATGATTGAGAAACTCCGAGATATGAATCTGGGAATGCAGTTTGGGTAAGGTTTCATACAATGCAACTTGTTGAAAGTCACCAATGAGTTCTTGAATGAAATACGTGTGGCTCAGGGACAAGATATGGAGTTACAACAATTTATCGAATGGTTGGGTACGGATAAGGGGAAGGACTACCAAATGGGAGCAGACGACATTCTACGCTTTAAAGGTAGAGTGTGCGTGCCTAGAGGACCTTTATTCAGGAGGCAGATTCTGAAGGAGGGCCATCAGAGTCATCTTAGCATACATCCAGGTATGACTAAGATGTATAAGGATTTGAAGGAGTCCTTTTGGTGGAATGGAATGAAATCAGATGTAGCAGACTTTGTTGCTCAATGTTTGGTATGTCAAAAGGCCAAAATTGAACATCAACGGCCATGAGGTACACTGCAACCATTGGACGTACCTCAGTGGAAGTGGGACAATATCTCTATGGATTTTGTGACACACTTGCCAAGATCGATAAGAGGGCATGATTCAGTTTGGGTAATAGTAGATAGATTGACTAAGTATGCGCATTTCTTGCCTATGAATCAGAAGTGGTCGATGGAAAAGCTAGCAAAACTGTATGTGCGAGAAGTGGTGAGATTACATGGAGTACCCGAGAGCATAGTGTCAGACTGGGATCCTAGATTCACATCACAGTTTTGGTAATCTTTGCAAGCTGCATTGGGTACACAATTGAGAATGAGATCAGGTTATCACCCTCAGACGGATGGTCAGTCTGAGCGGACCACTAATTCTCTAGAAGATTTATTAAGGTCATGTGTGCTAGACCACTTGGGAAACTAGAATGATGTATTACTCTTGGTGGAATTCACGTACAACAATAGTTACCACTCTAGTATTGGCATGGCGCCCTATGAAACACTATATGGAAGGAGGTGTAGAACTCCATTATACTAGTATCAGGATGGTGAAGCTTTTGTATTTGGGCCTGAGTTTCTACAACAGACGACTAGTAAAGTCAAATTAATCCAGGATCGGATACGAGCCACACAAAGTTGGCAGAAGTCCTATGTTGATAAGAGAAGGCGACCATTGGAGTTTGATGAAGAAGATCATGTGTTTCTCCGGGTCAGTCAAACCACGGGAGTCGGAAGGGTTCTTAAGTCGAGGAAGTTGACCCCGAGGTTTATAGGACCCTATCAGATCACGCGGAGGATTGGATCGGCGACATATGAAGTTGCTTTGCCACCTCATCTGGCAAATTTGCACAATGTACTTCATGTTTCCCAACTATGAAAATACGTTGGAAGTCCAGACCATGTACTAGAGGCTGATGATGTTTAGGTGCGGGAGGATTTGACAATGCTAGTCAGACTAATTCGCATTCTTGACTCTCAAGTCAAACAGCTGAGGGGTAAGGAGATAAAGACAGTAAAGGTGCTTTGGAACAAGGCTACTAAGGAGATGACCTAGGAGATGGAGGATCGCATGAGGCTATCCTATCCATACTTGTTTCCTGGTAAGTCTTATTTTCGAGGTCGAAAATCTTTTAAGGTGGAGGGAATGTAAGACCCGAGAGATTTAAATAATTAATTAAACAATTATTTAATAAATGCGGGTAATAAAAGCCATTAAGGCATTAAATACGAAATGTTATGTCGTGGATAAGTACTAGCTAAAATGGTTAAGAGTATTTGATTGTGTGATAGGACTTGGGTTCAAGTCCTATGTATGCCAATTGTGTGTTATTTAATTAGTGTTATTTTTAATATATGTAGATCATGTTATGAGATATTATAATACTTGAATCATATTAGTTAGCATGAAATATGAATCTGGTTGAATGGTTGAGCATTGATTTGGCATTGGCATGGTTGAGGGTTCAAGCCTTGGAGAACCCAAATTAAACTTTATTTTTGCTATTTTTAGTTTTGGATTGAAGTTGAAGGGTTAAAGGAAACCCTAGCAGACCTAGCAGCCAAGGGTGGTTGGAAAACAATCTATTAAGTGTGCTTGAATGATAATGAACATCATCAATAAGACATTTTCGTTTTAGGACTTAAACCCACCATTAAAACACCATTAAAAAGCAAATTGAGGGAGGTAAGAAAGGTTTTTGCAGTTGTCATTGTTGGATAGATAGAGAAGTGCGAAAATCAGTGGGGATTGAGAGTGTGAGTGAATCATTGAGACTGAATAGAGAGAAGCCAAGGAAGGTTATTGGTGAAGCAAGGGAGAACCAAGGGATACTCAAAGCTTTAAGCAAAGGAAACCAGGTTAGGGGAGTTCCATTATGTGCTTTACATTTAATTATTTGATTGTTTCATCTCAATAACCCATTTTTCTGGGTTTTTCTATGCACCGCCTGACGACTTGGTGTTGTCCTCCAGGCGACACGAACTGGGTTGCGGTGACAGAGCAGCGAAGCTCCTGTTTGGCGCTTAGCGCCTTGTGGTGGGAGCTACCCACTAGGCGGTCTGGAACCAACTTTGCCTGGCAGTGTTTAGGCTGTGCCAAGCGAATCAACTGCTATAAAATTTGTTTTTTTAATGATCAGTGTACTTGAAGGACTAAGTTCACGTACCTGTGTGTTTGGGCTTGAAGGACTAAGTCCAATAGGGGTCTGGGATGTGCTTGGTGGTGGGACGCATGATGGACATGGAACTGGTTAGTTCCTGTCGGCTGCTAAGGGGCGAGGAGTCCTTAATATGGTGATTACATGCATCAGATGCACGATGGGCAAGGAATAGTTATGTTCCCGTTGGCTGCTATTGGGCGAGGAGTCCATAGTATGGTGATTATGTGCGTGTCAGGGTCCGATCGAGGAAGGCTTGGATGTTTTGCTACAGGCGAGGAGTCTGTGGGGCAGGACTATAAGTGGGATAGACTCGTAGAATTGGACCACGAAAGGGATAGTTTTGTGGGAGCACAGTAAAGTCCCAAGACCTAGATTCATGCATATGACTCATGAAGGATTATGAGATCAAGGATGGGTAAATTGAAAGAATGAAATGATTATGTAAGATTTATTTTCTTTGGGATGGGTGTCATATTTATTTTTTATATATATGCATAGCTCACCCTATCTGTTTCTGTGTCTCAGATAACTTGTTATCCAAGAGCAGATGATTTAACAGGTGAGCCAGGAGATGCTTGAGTTCAGAGAGCGGGATTACTTGGGGACTTTGAAGACTTTTAATATTTTGACATTTTCATGTTTTCAAACAGTTGCTATTTTGGTTATTTTATGGTTTGTAATAAATGTTATCCGCGAATATTTGTAAAGTATACGATTCCATGGTTTTAATTTTCCCACGTTTTTGGGAAAGTACAGTTATAAATGAGGTTTGATAAGTAATATTTTTTTAATTATTTTTTTATTATTCTACTATATTTATTTAAAAGTAATACTCCTTAGGGATGTTACACTAGACGTAATGAATTTTCACAGTTTTATTCTCACTTTTGCGTTTATTTTTCTTGAGTTTTGCGATGATGTAATATTTCTTTATACACTGTCTACATGCTCTTTATTATTGTTCTTACTGGAATCTTAAGGCGAGCCTTCAGATAGGTGGTAAGATTTGGATGGCTTTGACAAACCTCGATGAGATGCTTCCAAGGATTGAGACACAAGGAAAGATCCAACTACAAAAGACTCTCTAAGTCATAAAAGAATATGATCTTTCTTGTATGAGTATATTAGAGTGAAGTAGAGTGAGTCTTCCTTGGAGGATACTAGATGTATTTATAGTACCTTTTGGGCCTTGGACCCATGTGAATAAATAGGTAATGTAATATTAACTCATATCAGTGAAATAACAACTTACCTTAAATAGATAATAACAATAATAATAGTGTGACACTTTACCTGATACATCAAATATTCTGTAAATATATGATATTAAGGAATATAATGATGTAATCAAACTATCGAGATTTAGTCACATAAAATGTTAATACATGAATATTTTCACCAACAATTATATCTCATAATATATTTCAAAAACTTTAGATTAGTAATGCTAAATGGACCTTATTAGGCCACATCACTTATCATATTTGTTGGGCCAAGTATGTATATATCAGTAAAGCTAAATGGGCCTTATTAGGCTGCATCCTTAATACCATATATTTACATAATATTCGGTGTATCAGGTAAGGTGCCAAATTATTATTATTGTTATTATTTACTTAAGGTAAGTTGTTATTTTAATGATATTGGTTAATAAAACATTACCTATTTATTCACACGGGTCCTAGTCCAAATGGTACTATAAATACACCTAGTATCCTTCAAGAAATACACATTCTTTGATACTCATTCTCTCTTACTCTAAAAGTTCCAAACTCTCTTACCGACTTGAGCATCAAAGAGTCTTTTGCAGGTGAATTTTCTCCTTTTGGAGCAATAACGAATTCAATTATAGTCATTAGAAGCATTAGAATCACTCCTTAGATCTTGCCAATTGTACAAATGTTCATACTCTAAATTCTAGTAAGAACAATTATGAAATAAATATTGGGGAAAATTATGAAAGGATAAACATGAGTTATTTGTGAATACATATTTTATGTATATATAACTTCATTGTATATTAAGGACTTTCCATATTCTTTATTTTCAGTTATGTCATTTTCTTTTAGTAATATAATAAACTTTTAGTAATAATAAATTTGGTTTAATCTATATATTTATCTTAATTATATACTCTTAGCTAATATGATATTTCTCACTCTTTTAGCCTTAACTTTTTTTAAAGGTATTATTTTTAGTTGATTCTAGTTGCATTGGATTCTATATTTTCAAAACTTCAAAATGGGCATACGATTTTTTGGATTTGAATTCTTCTCCTATTTTCATTAATTTTTTGAAGTTGAAACATATTTGTTATATTTGTGTAAAAGAATCCAAGCATAATGAATGTTCTTTGTATTAACTTGAACTTTTAAAGTTGGGCTTATGGGCCAAACTTGAATCCACGTTTAAACCCATTCTTAGTTTAGATTTTAGAATATATGTAGTCCGAACATGCTCGAAACATACAAACATAAATCATTTGTTTAATTTTACAAATTTCAGAAATTGTCTTTTCATTTCTATTACAAAACCACACTACAATCAGTTGCCAATTCGGTCTACAATGAATGACAAATAGGTAGTTGAAGAATTCTTATAATTTAAAAAAAAAATACACAATCATTAAAACTAATGCTTTAATGTATTGAGCTAGGTAAATATTTCTATAAGAGTCACTCATCCATTTTTGTAGATATTGTTGAATCTAGACCTTTGTATTTCTATATTTTTGGATGGGTTTAGGTCAACAAATCCATATATTTCATATTTGTGTTGCTCCATGTAACACCCCAATTTAGGATGTCACGAAAAGTTATAAATTTTATGCATTTAACTAAAAATGATTCCTTTGATACCATTGCAGAAAACGTACGTAAACAAAACTTTATTCTTACTTTTAAGCGTGTAGGGTAAAACAATACTTGTCCAAGAATTTCCAAAGTAACAACAACAAATAAAAAAGCATCATCTTTAACATTTATTTGAAAGAAAACTTAATAAAAGAAAATTGAGTTATCCTCGTATAACACACGAGTCATACGATCATCGCATACACAACACACAAACAAGGGTGAGCTAGACACAAAGAAAAAACATGAAATATAAAGATAAATAAAACTAGCAACCTTTAACTTCACATCAAGCCAAGAAACAGTTTCAAGTCACAATCACACTCTAAGGTTTACCCATCTCTCGTTCCTTACCACAACACAGTCTTGTCTCCCTTGCTCCTCAAGGACTTATGAGTAATAACTTCGATGAATCTCACACTGAGCAATATACTCAGCAACAAGTAAGAACTAAGGCGAAACATATTTTCCCTTTCCACTGCCTCGCATAGGCGAGAAGGTACCGTACACGAACCCATCCTCCTTCACTGCCTCGCATAGGCAAAAGAGTTACACTTCGTTTTATAGGCACGACATTTCCAACCTCACAATATAACTCACCTTCATGCTCACTCCCACATGTAGAAGTGAAAATTATACAATGCCTAGGTCCACATGGAAGAACTAAGACAATTGCACCCACCCAGCAGTTCCTCTTACATTTGAACAGATCCAAACAACAAACATCATGCCTAACAATTAAACCCACACGTTGGTGTTCAGGCAAAGGAAATCTTACCTTCACGCAATGCATGAGAGCCAAGCCCCACAAAGATAAACAAACCAAACACATTAAGCATGCCCATTCTTTAGTAGGTATCCTATATTAGAATTATTAGGTCAACGTAAGCCCTAAGATGGCTATCAAGTATATATAGTCTGATATAACACTTCTAACACTCACGGGTTATACTTCTTTAGGCCTAAGACACTCTCTCAAGCTATTCTCATGCACACGACTCTCATCAGAAGGAACATATGCCCCATTGAGGCCTCGGTTACACCGCCCCTACACAAAAAGAGGGGATTGAGTTTGTATGACTTTTTCTTTCAAACTAAAGGACCTAATGCAATGGTAGCAAAAGAATAAGAATATGTGCAAGGCTGCCCCCCCCCCTCCCCTCACAATGTACCATGTCCCATCAAAGACTACAAGTGCTTTAACACATAAAGATACATGGCTAAATATTTTAAGCATGCATTGCACTGCAAACTTGCACAAAAAAACAACTTCATATGCATACTAAGAGTGTTCCATAAAGCACTAAACATGTGATATATTATGTTAGTTAAGCAAAGAAGACTGCACCATGCAACCAGGGAACCGTGATTGTAAGGTAACTTATCGACAAAGTTATCCCCATTGAGAAATTTAAGGTTTTGTGTTGTGGCTCTCTCTCTCTCTCTCTCTCTCTCTCTCTCTCTCTCTCTCTCTCTCTCTTTCTCTCTCTCTCTCTCTCTCTCTCTCTCTCCGGGTTTCAACTTTCAAGTCCATGCCATCTCCCTAATCTACGTTACCTTATTTCACCTTTTCACTACAAATATTTAAAAATCTCTTACCAAATCTAATATAATAATCATTTTCACTCTTACCAAATCTTTCTTTTTTTCTTTTTCCAAACCATTTTTTCTAACTAAGAAAGTATTACACTAACATATCAATTGCTACAAGATTATATACATATATATTTGAAATTAGAAAATGATTTACATTTAAGTTTTCATCTGAATTATGAGTATTTTATCCTATAAATAGTCTCATAAACCCTTCCATCTCTTTCCCCACTAAATTCTAGCTACCTTCTCTCGCCTATCTTTTTCTTTCTATCTTTCAAATAAATATGATGTTGCGCAAATAGCCATGGAGAAGGGCCTGTAGTTCCTCCTCCCCACAAAAATGCATAAACAAACTAGAAATTGATAATCTTTGCTATTCGGTACTAGAATTCTTTTCTAACAAAAATAATGATATTTCCTTACAATCTCACTATAAGATTTTTGTTTACTTGATTCAATTTCTACTCACTTCATCACACAAAGGCCTTCAACCTTGCTCCATACATTCCGCTGCATTCCATGGAGTCTCCTACCATTCATCCTTCACAAGGAGCTTCATCACTTCTGTAAGTGGTTGCGAACGCGAGATAAGTGTTTGTTCGACCAGGATCGCATATGTAAGCAGCAAGGAACGCGAGATAAATTTTGTATAGGAGTTTGCACGAATTCTGTATGGAAAACCCTTTTTATTTATAAGGGTGCCTCATTAAAACCTCCCTATCCAAAATACTCCTTAGGGATAAAAGACCAAGTGAGGAAAAAGACTACACCCAGGGTTACATGTAGTGTCATCTTTACAATATCTACAAGCATTTCTATTTTTTAGCCGCGAATATTAACTAAAGTAAAATTTCAGATGTGTCACATTCCATGTGTTTGGTATAGGCTTTCCAGATAATTGTTCTAGCAAATATGCTCCGCTTTGTTTCATCTTAAGCTTTACTTTACTTATTGCATGTGTCTCTTTATTCCATTTTTTTACTTATGTTTTGACTAATTAAGTACATTTTCTACAAGCATCTTTTATGGTTGTTTACTTTCTAAGTTTATTGTCTTCTTTGCAATTCGTCTTGCTCATGAATCCTTGTTTGTTTACTTGTGTGTTTAACGTGTTTTAATGACCATAAATGCCAGTGTTATTCTAAAGGATTCATGAATGAGCTTTTGGTTTCATTGTCACACTTCTAATTTCTTCATCATGTTTCTCAACTGTTATTATTGTTTAGTTATTATTTTTGTAATCCTGTATATTCATCTTTGTTTACAACTTTGGTGTATTCTTTGATTTGTCTACTTGTAGTTTGTGTCTCAGTTAAATGTTTAGCTTAATAGAAATTTCTTTTGGTGTTCTATGTTCAAGATCTTACGCTTTTTGTTTCTTTTTGTACATTCATCTTTTATTTCTTTTGATGCATTGTTGCTCTACTCGTCTAGTTTTTCCTATTCGCCTAATACTTGTATTTTTCCCATGGTCGTATAGTGCATTTTAATTTTATGTCATCCAATGATTTGGTCATCTTGTCTTTACTTTCTTAGGGTCATCTACTACTCAAGAATTTCATAAGTTGTTCCACGAATATGTTGTTGAGAACGAGCAAAGGACTCCTACTTCTGATCAAACTCTTGCTACAAGGACTATCGAATTTGATTCAATTATTAAATTGCATCTCTAGTTTATACAAGGCATTATCACTTAAAGAGTTGTCATTTCTCGATGGTGGAGGATCTAAATAATCTTTGGTCTTCCTACCGTTATCAAAATATTGTCTCGAGCACGAGGAAAATATTAGCCTTGTGTGACATTTTCAACTAAGCAATCATGTGACATATATCTAAGCCTAATTATGAGTCTTATGAAATCGAGAAATAACAATGGTAGTTAGAGATGGCAAATAAACCCACCCCTGTGGGTATTGCTCGAACCCGTCCCTGTTTTGACAGGGAATCCCCGCATTGACTGGGTATGGGTATGAGGAATCCCCGATTTTTTCAATTGGGTATGGGGATGGGAATATACATATCCCCGCCATATCTCCATCATCGTTTAAATTATTAAAATATTTACAATTAATTAAATAACCATATATATATATATATATATACTTTCTATTTTTTATTTCTTTTAATTATTTGGTTTGTTATGAAACTCATTCACATCTCCAATATATTTTTTATCTTATCATAACCTTTATGCAATTATGTTAAAATGATGTATGTCAATTAAAAAAAATTATTTCTAACATTTGAATATTTCTATTATTTTTTAATTTTTATTTATTGTATATTTTACTTTCACACGAGAATCTTTAATACACTCAATTTTATTATTTAATAACATAAACCTTTCATGTGAAGAACTCTTTTGTTTCGCTAAACATTTTTTGTTATTTGTTATTTCTCAATTATTGAGTATATATGTTGATATTTGAAAAGTTTTCTTAGATCTCTAAAATATTTTTCATCTTATCATACCCTTAATTATACATTTGTTTTTCTTTGTGCGATTCCTTTCAATAATCTCCAAATTTTTTATAAGACACACATTTGTTAATTTTTTAATATTTTTATTTTTTGTTTATTTTCATCATGTAAAATACTATTTCGATATATTTTATATAATTATTTTTTATTTTCTAACTCATTATAATCATACTTTAATTTTTTCACTATAATTGTATAAATAATTTTTATTTACTACAATATAAAAATTTAATGTAATTGCCATGAATATTTTTATAATACCATCCAACATATATTGGAGTTCAAAAGATACAAGATCTATGTTAAAATTTTATTATTATGTTTATTATTTGTTTTTTGCGTCATTTTGATCAAGTGGTGTATTATAACTTTTATTAGTGTATAAAAAAGAGATTCATTATAATTTAAAAAATTGAAGTAAACAAACATTTAAAATATATTTTAATTTGATTTTTTTTCCTTTTATATTTGTTTAAAAATATTTTTAAATTTTATCAACAAGGTTTCATTAATGTTTGGAAATTTAATAAATATTTTGGTTCTCATGAAATTTTATTTGGTATTCTAATCTAAAATGTAAACAATTATAATTTATTTCAAAGTATTTGATACCGAATAAACAACCATCTTCCTAATATGAATATTTTATAATATCATATTTCCTTTACCGTAACTTTTTATTATTTTATAAAAATTAATTAAAATTAATATTAAAGTAGTAAGAAAACGGGTACGGGTATGAGTACGAGATTATACTTGTTATCCGGTGGGGATAGGGATGAGACAAAAATTGGATACTCGTTGAGTTTGGGTATGGGGATGGGGGTGAATTTTTTGTGTGGAGATAGGTATGGGATAGCAAAACTCGTTCTCACCCTACCCCGTTGTCATCCCTAGTAGTAATATGTATATTTGGAATTATGATTTTCATCAACTATGATATGTGCAGATTGTAATGTCATCTTCCCATATACTTTGATGTGAGCATCCTTCTACAAACTCTATCCCTGCCACCTCTACTTGAACCTTTATGAGTCGTTGCTCCAACAATGCATAACCTGTTCACATTAGTAGGTGGAGTGCATCACTCAATTTCTTCTTCTCTTGGGCTACTAGTCTTATTTCTTGCAACGCAAATAAAAAATGAGACAATAAAATTATAAAAACAAATTTGTGTCATTATAAGAATTGTCCAAAATTAACTTGCAAAGAATCATTCAACTAACTGGCACGAAAATGCATCCAGACCTTTTATATTTGATACAAGGAATGTATTCTTTATGCTTTTCGAACACACATTCTTGTGTCAGAAATGTTGCAATCCCTCCATTTAGTGGCAATAGCAATTCATTACCACCTCAATGTTGGGAATGTTAAAATTTTGTAGTACAAAGAATGAGTATCTATGTCAACCTGTATCTACTTGGTTTGCTCTTTCCGCTTCCATGCCATACCTGAAAAATAACATCAATGTCATTTTCCTATATTTATTTTACAATATATTGTACAAATTACCTATAATTTAATCTCTAAAATTGTAAACAAACTATTGATTTAATTATTAAGTCACTCATACGTATTAAAAATAATCATTTACTCCCTCTCATTTTGACTATTTTTATATTTTAACTTTTGATTTCAAGCATTCAATAATTAAAATTAAACATTTAACAATTAATTTCAATATTCAAAATTTAAATATGTAAATAATATGAATACAATAGCAAGGGTAAGCAACAACAATTCAACGGAAATACTTGTACGTTGTAGTGATTGAGATTTAAAAAACAATCATGATATCAATTTCAAAAGAAAAATTGAAGTTTAGACTAGAAAACTCCCAATAGCAAAATCACTCATAGAGACGAAAGAACAAAATCTTTGTATGCAGTCACAAAGAGGGCAAAGAGGGTTGCCACCAGGATCAGAGAAGAAATAAAAAACGCTGTAATCGCGAAAAAGAGAAATGAAGAAGAATAAATTGCTCGGAAAAAAAAAAAACATTAAAATTTATGAGGGATGTCCTTAGCTCCCATTTACGTCACTCCGGAAATTTTGTTATTTTCAATTACTCGCGCATTTTTCTTTTTTTTTCATCAGATACTATGCAGAGACTTGGGACATGAATACCTTCTTTTGCACTAGTAAGGTTCGTTGAAGTTTTATTGAACAAGTATAGGATGATTGTAAACATTGTAAATATTTTTGACGTGGATCAGGTGTGTAGGAACGATATGAGAAATCAAAGAGTCAAGGCAGAGAAATTCCTATGTAATTCGAAAGTATTGATTAATTAATAAAAAAACAAATGAGTACCGATATAGTATTATCAATCAACCCACAACTATGTTTGTGCTGCAATACGACAAAAAAATATCTTAAAGTTGGGAGAGTTCATCAAAGCTTCCAAAAATGAAGTGTTTGCGTTAACTTGGCCATCATCATTGCATGAAGAGAAGAAGAAAAATAAAAAAATAAACATGAAAAGGAACACATCTTTTCACACCAATGGTTTTTTTTTTTTTTCTTTGAAATAAAGTTCGAACCCTACGAACTATTTATTAGTTATTTCTCTCTTGTGCCACACAACTTCATGGAAAGTAAACTCTGTAGTCATCACGCAATTTTTGTCGTAGTGGATTTTCGATTAAGCAATAAACAAATCATTTAACTAGTAATTAAGCAACATGTTTGTGTATAAATACTGAGAAGCGTAACGTGGTTCTTGCATTCAGCACCACACAAAAACATAGTCATCCGACACAATACTAGAAAAACAATAGAAACCTTGAGAGAGAGAGAGAAAGAGAAAGATTATAGATTGAAGTGCAATGGAATGTTGTAAGAAGTTTTATGAGTGGTTATGCAATGCAAAAGCATATCTGATAATATTGAGCTTGCAATTTGGTTCTGCTGGCATGTACCTTATCACCATGGATGCTCTCAACAAGGGCATGAGCCATTATGCTTTTGTTGTTTATCGCAATATCATCGCTACTGTGGCTCTTGGTCCATTCGCATTTTTTCTTGAAAGGTTTCTCTCTTCTTGTTTTCCAATACCTAACATCAAACTATTGTTAGATCATTTTAACCACATATTTGCTTTTGCATCTTGCATCTTGCAATACCTAACATTTTGCATTCAAAAATATATGCATGTTTTGCTTGTTCCATAATAGAAATTTTAGGATATGTTTTTCGTTTCATCAACATGATACTCCAGCCACCTTTTTCGTTGTTCTCGTCAATGGTGGGTTCTGGTTGTGTTATCTAGTTTTTCTGTTTTTAATTTAGTGCACATACACAAACTAGAAAGTTAGATCATTACTTTCTCTTGAAAGAAACAACTTTTTCCTTTTAATTTTAAAATGTGAGATATAAATGTTTTTATTCAACTCTCACACAATGTTGAATTTGAATGCTTCTAAATGATGCATTGTTTCGAAGAGTTTTTTCTTAAGAAAACAAACACTTACTTCTTTTTTTTAGAAAATTAGAAAATAAGTTAAAAGTACATTAAATTTAACTCATACTTAAACTATAACTTCATTGGTGGAAGAGACAAATCATCTTTCACATTTCACTATAAAATCATCCTGTGAAAGAAGCATTATTGTGAATCTTCTGCTCCTTAATTACTGTTGAAAGATTAAATGTTAATAATTTATTTTACTACACTTGTTTACAACATAAAAATTAAAAAACAAATAATATGCAATGTCACACTATATTAAATTTTATAACTATATCATTAACGTTTTTTCATTTCTTAAAAGCAAGCAAAATTTATCATTCATAAATCTATAATATAAAAATTACAGTAAAATAACTGGAGTTGCTAATTAACTAAAGTCTTTATCCATTTTTATTTTAATTTGCAGGAAAGTTAGGCCGAAGATGACAGTTCGGATATTTTCAGAGCTTATGGCAGTGGCTTTTGTCGAGTAACGTCATCTATTCCACTTACCTACCATATTTCAAATGACCTAATGTTTATTTTCATGTTTTTATCAGAAATACTAATTTGCATCAAAATAATAATTTCATGAAATTAGCATCATTATCGTCTATCTAATATATTTTTATATAATCAAATTTATAAAAGAATAAATACTAAATTAGTCCTTATTATGTTATTTACCAAAATAATAATCTATAGGAAATTAAGTGATATATATTTTTAAAAAAAATATTAATTTAATTATGAATAAAGTAATTTAAAATTGTTATTTATTGATTACAGGATAATACTAGATCAATGCTTCACCTTCTTGGGAATGAAGTACACCTCAGCATCATTTGCATCTGCAGTGATGAATTCCGTACCCTCCCTTACCTTCGTACTAGCAATCATTTTCAGGTATGTAAGATATTAGCCATGTCACATGTTAATTAATTAGTGAATTAATTAACTGATTAGTTGCTTGATGCATACAAAAGAGCATAACATTAACATAAACCAAACACGTACCAGTGAATATCCTTCGTAGATTCCACTACTAAGAGCATGGGGTTGGTGATTATTGTATATTTAATTTACACCAAGTATATGTAGTGATAAGTCGATGTCATCGCATTCAAACATCCCGTTAATGCGTGTCATCTTCTTAATCTCTTCACCAAACCCATTAATTAATCTATAGTGTCTTTTGCATGAGGAAAAAGAAAAGGAAAAAAATATATATGAATTAGTTGATAACGATGCTTGCTTATTATATCTTAAATATATATATGTAAATAAATAAAATTGATCCATGACTCGATGAATTAGGAGAAACCCAAAATCCGTAACAGGAAATAAACTAATAATAATTAAAATGTTTTTTTTTCTTAACAGTACGCAGAAAACATAATTAATAGTCATTAATAGCATTAGTTTATAAGTTATAGTCGATTTGTTATTGTATTGATGTTGTTATGCCTCTTTTCTTGATATGGTAAATTCTATCCATGTTGTTAGGTTTTGTATGTCCAATTTTAGGTATAACTGTTATAATAAATATCTTCCTATCAAATTATTCGAATGTCTTGAAACTAAAATTGTACTTCAACATTTTATCACAACAACTAATTTCTTGGCCTAAATGATCAAATTTAATCCATATTTGTATCTTAAATGTTTTCATATTCATTATTGACCTAATCAAATTGAAAGCAACATAATTAATAGTAAAATCATCTCCAACATGAAACTTTTCGTAGTATTTTTTTTTTTGAAACGCAAAAACAAAATCATTTTATTAAGAAAGAGAAAAAAAATAATTTTAATATAAATGTTATAAATCAATTATAATGGAAAATCAAGCTAACTAAAACGATGTATTAATTTGATTTGGGCAGATTGGAGCGTATGAAGCTTAAAGAGTTTGGATGCTTAGCAAAAATGATTGGCACTGTGGTTTCTCTGGGAGGTGCTTTTCTAATGACACTGTACAAAGGTCCTATTATTAACATTGCAGGCTCATCAGCCACCAACGTTGGCCAGCCTGAGAATGTGAACGACCCTTCTGGAACTCATTGGCTCACTGGTGCATGTTTTCTCCTCATTGGCTGTGCTGGCTTCTCTGCTTTCTACATATTACAAGTAATTAACTTCATTCACATCATATGTATACATTTTTCATTTAATTTAAACAAAGTCACATGTTAGTTAGAGATAGAGAAATGATTATGCTGAAACTTATGCATGATTTGAATATTATGTGCAGACTATAACATTGAAAAAGTACCCAGCAGAGATGTCCCTAGCAACTTGGGTATGCTTTTTGGGTGCCCTTCAAAGCGGTGTACTTACAATTTTCATGGAGCGCAATACCCATGTCTGGTCTGTGGGCTGGGATTCTAGGCTTCTTGCTTATGCATATTCGGTTAGTACAAATTGTTTGGGCTCAAAGGCCCAACACAAGTTAAATTTTTTTGTCATACAAAAACCACCCTTAAGAGTGTGCTTGGAAGCTAATAATCATAGTTTTCACATTCTAAACATTAGTTTTTTTCTTTGTTAACAAGTTTTCAAAATATGCAGGGAATAGTAACATCAGCAATCCAATTTTACGTGCAAGGCATGGTTATTAAAACCACAGGGCCAGTGTTTGTGACTGCATTTAATCCCCTGCGTATGATCATAGTCACAGCCTTGGCCTGCATAGTCCTCTCGGAGAAACTCCACCTTGGAAGGTACCCTATATTTTCTTTATCTTTACAAAAAAAATTAATTATTCTTCGGGAACATGAACTTGTTTTTCACCTATGTGATGAATTTGGTGTGTTATTGTATCAGCATTATAGGAGGAGTTGTGGTGGTAGTAGGGCTTTACCTAGTTGTGTGGGGAAAATCTAAGGAACAGAAGAAGAATTTGATGGCAGCGTCCCCTGAAAAGGTGACCCTGCAACGCCAGAAACAGCTACCACTTAGTGTACTCAGAAGTGAAGACAACAATGATAACAAACCTCAATTGGTCATAATTGGAGACAAAAACCACGACATGGAAGAAGGAAGAACAGTGACTATAGAGAACCTGCAACAGTGAGCGATCACTGTCAATCTAAGTGGACCTTAATATTAGTAACAGTAGTAATAGTAGTACTCCATCATCATTTCATGTATTGTGACTTGTGACGTTACTTGTTTTCTCCAATGTTTCCCCATTTCGATGGCTTTATTCCAATTCTGGGATTCACCTACCATATGAGTTTATATCTTTCAATTTTATCCAAAATAGGTTTCTTTTGAAATATTAAACCACTCATACATTAGACCTCTGTTTCAAACTTATTCTCACTAATCACATCTGATTCAAACCAAAGATACTCATATTCAAATATGAGATCAAGATAAAACTTGAAAATAATTATTTTATTGTTGAAGTAAATACTTTTATTCTGCTGTAATCCAAACTTCATCATTCACAGCCTACTACAAATAATTAAAGTACTATATATTTAATTTGATAATTAAATTATTTTTTATTTTATTAAAGACCGTACATTTAGGCTATTATCATTAGGGAAACATACATGATTTAAATTACTTCGTTGTTCCGTTCAAAGCAAAATACCATTAGGTTAATGGTTAGACTTGGTCCGTTAACTCCATCTATAATAAGAAATATATATATATATATATATATATATATATATATATATATATATATATATATATATATATATTATTTATATATAATATAGGTGTTAACCTGAGTTGATGTGACTTACACGGATTGGTTCATCATAGATTGAGTTAGAAAAAGATAAGCTCAATACAATTTACTTTTTAATGAGTCGGGAATTTTCAAACTCAGCTCCACTCATTACGGTAGGTTGAACCAGTTACAAATATTTTATTTTTAAAATTTATTTTATATATATTTATTATAGTACAATGAAAGTGAATTGATTCAATTTTTCTATAACTCGAATCAAAGTGTTCACCTAATTCTTCGAATATTATTAAAAAGTAGTTGAAAATTAAAGTATCAACTTATATAACTTATATATAACATGACAAACAAAAAAAAAAAGCTAAACATCAAACTCTTCAAACATCATTAAATAACATTCTAATATTAAATATCAAATTGCGAACTTATATAATTAAAAGTAGAAAATAGTTATAATAATAAATTAGAAAAAAATCTAATAAAATGTTGTTATTGGTGAGTTATGGGTTAACCCATATTTAACCTTACTCAAATTTGTTTAACTTATGGGTTAAGTAAGTCGAATTCATCTCAACCCACATTTAAAGAAGGGTTATATATCTTTTTGGTTCCTAAACTTGACCCGAAATTAGAATTTGTATCTATTTGAAACTTTGACATATTTTGACCATTAAACTTTAAAAATGAATGAATATACTCATTTTAACCTAATTATATTACATTTTTTTGACATGTCAAATGTCCTAGTCCGTTGGCCTTTGACCTATCAATTTGGTAGACTAGAGAGATTAGACTAAAATGGAATATAAAATAATTTAACCCGTCTCATTTTGATAGGTTGACCCATGGGCCACAACCCATTTGACACACCCAATAAAGATTGATTTACATTTTCTTTTTCAATTTTACCCTTTAATAACTACATTTTAAATTCAAATAATTACTCGTAATATGGAAAATGTTTTCTAATTTTATCTTTTTAATAACTATCTTTTTAAAATGAAATAATTGTTTATAACAAAAAATTATTTATATAACAAAAACAATTATACAAATTATTTAATTTTACAATTATCTTTAATATAAATTCAATCAAAATTTAAGATTTTTTACGTAATACATTAAATAAATAAATTGCAAAAACATATAATATTATAGTTAGAATTTCAAATTGATGGAGCACAATTGTCTCCATAGGCCGAAATTCAAGGTTGTGTGCTAGTGATTAGTCGGTGAGCACTCAGTGTTTGGGTTGGAGTTGTTTCCATCCACCCTGTAATAATCCTTGGCCCAACCCAAGTTTCTGTCATTAGCATCACCCACCCATAATGAATATGAAGAATAAAATTGGTCAATTTTAAACAAAATTGGGACTAAATTGAATAAAAATAATAAATATAAGGACCAAATTGAATATAGAACATTGACTTTGACATATGACACATAGATATTTAGAAAAACTTAAAAAATAAAAAAAAAAACACGAAGTGACACATGATAGTCATTGTTCATAGTCGTTAATAATTTAAACGGTGTTAGCAAAAAAAGACCAAATTGAACAAAATTGACGAAAATTGGGACCTATTTGAACATAAAAACAAAATTATGACTTATTTGACAAAACTTGACGAAAATTGGAACCAAAAAGGTATTTTAACCTTTAAAAAATGTCAATTGTCATAAGTTTTGAAAAAGTGTCTTAATTATGTCATTTAAAAGAAAAGTTTATTAGTAATGGCATGTCATTTCTCAATATGTGATTTTTTTTTAGTTATTTTTTTGCAAAAATTTTTGTTATCATGTGTCATGTCCTTAACAATGTCATGTGTCAATGTCAAATGTTATTGTCCTGATTTCAATTTAGTTTTTGTATATGTCTTTTGATTCAATTTAGTCCAATTTTTTCTCAAAATGGAGCAATATTGTCTCTCTCGAAATTGAGACCAAATTTTATTATTTGCACAAGTGTTATTATACTGATATATTTTTATTAAAAATGATTTTTTAACATGTTACATTATTGTATATTATTAACACATGTTTTTGTAATCAAAACTTTTACCTATAAATTTTAATATACATATATATATATATATATATTACTATAATATATTTATACAAATAACAAAATATTATGACTAAATTGAATCAAAGAGAATGGCATGTGACACTCGATACTAACACTGATATGTGGTAGTGTCACACAATAACCTAACTCTTGACAACAAAGGTTTTTGAAAAAATAAATTAAAATTAAAAAAAATACATATTGATACCTGACATGCCTTTAACAAAGTTAGTAATTTTGTTTTTAAAAGGACTTATATCAGATACTTCTTCAAAAGTTAGGACGTAATTAAAAATTTTCTAAAAGCAAGACCAACTTAAAATGTTCCAACCAAAATGAAAATCAAATGAATAATGAAACCAAGAATAGAAAAATATCTGGCAAGGTGGAATACCATGAAGAACGAAAACTCTTAATCCACATAAAATTATCCAAACATAGCAATAGTGTAACATCCTGGTAGGATATTACTTAAAGTAAAATAAATTACACTAGAATAAAATAAAAGAGAATCGTTTCCTCATTTATTATTAAATCTTTTCCCAAAACGCGAGAAAATTCAAAAATTGTACTCATAAATAGCCACTATTAATAGTCAAAATTTCACAAAATTCACCTTTACAATTTAAAATCCCAAAACCATGAAAATTGTAATCAAATTACATAGGAATTAAACGAAAACATTTATAAAATCCCCTTGTACTCTAAGCCCACTCTCTGCCACTAAGCATCTCTTGGCTCACCTGAAATATCATCTGCTCCCGGGTAACAAGTTACTCGATCATCGCCACACACAAACAGATAGGGTGAGCTATGCATATAAACATAAATACATATGAATTAAACCCCCAACCCATTCATAAATTATCTTTTCATTTTCATTTTTTTATAAAATATCCATTTCCCACTCATAAACCGTATGAGTTCATGTATGTACTCTAAATCTTGGGACTTCTCGTGCTTCCACGACCCTCCTCGCTCGTGGTCCCACCGACAAACCTATCCTGCTTGTAGTCCTGCTTCACAGACTGACACCCCCGTTCATCCGAACTCCTCGCCCAGACCTGGACACGCATACCCGCCTTTCCTACTATGAACTCCCTCGCTCACAGCATTCCCAAGTTGAGCATGAAATGAACTCCCTCGCTCATTCATCCAAACAAGAGTACCTTCGGTGAACTAAATAGTTCATGTAACATCCCTAGGGAATATTACTTAAAAATAAATATTAAAAGAAATAATTACATTAATAGTCATCTCGATAAAAATCCCAACGCGGGAAAATTTCAATTTATCAAAATAGCGCGCCAAAACTCAT
>Ga0214544_1000995_pt1 | contig 56574 bp, 48 predicted proteins | sample CNSS3metaG_FD_160074 | JGI IMG/M metagenome (GOLD analysis project Ga0214544, IMG submission 160074) | Root nodule microbial communities from cowpea collected in UCLA plant growth center, Los Angeles, California, USA - CNSS3 | ecosystem: Host-associated > Plants > Roots > Nodule | place: USA...
CAATTCCCGCGAAGTCCATAAAGTTTGGTAGGATAGCATGTGCAAAATTCATAATTCAAATGTACAATAGTATTGATTAGGATATATGTATTTGGATTGTGTATATTTCAATTATCTTTTAAATGTTATTGGATTGTGGATGTTTGAGAAAATATTATGTTCTCGTTTGTGCTGCTCTGTGAAAAAAATATGCAGGTTTAAATGTGAGAATCACAATAAAATAGAAAATTTATTTTAAAAAAATAATAGAATAGACCTCGGTTGTTACCAAGACCGAAGCAAAACGGAACTATATGGCCTCGGTTCTTACCATAACCGAGGCTAAAGACTATGCGAAAATTTTAATTAAAAAATATTATTTTTAACCTATGGCTTCGGTTCTCGCTGACCCGAGGCAGAAAAGAAACCCTATGGATCTGGTTTGTTTACAACCGAGGCATAAAAGCGACTCTATGGCCTTGGGTAACAACCGAGGCCAAAAGGCACCCCCTTTTGGCCTCGACCCAATATGCCTCGGTTCCAAACCCGAGGCAAAATGAGGAAAACAACCGGGGCAAAAAGCCCTTACTGCACTAGTGCATTGCGTTTAGTTTTTATTACCTTTGTTACCTTTCCTTTTTATTACCTTTGTTACCTTTCCTTTTTATATGCTTCCCAAACCTTTTAACTAGTAAGTTCAAGTTCTCACTGTCTCCTGATTCAACCACTTTTTCCTCGATTTCATCACTCTTTTTGGTGCTAGTCTTCAAGGCTATGGTTTGCACCTTTTTCTCACTTGATTCTTGCTCATTTAGCCTATGCATCTCAATTTCATGCTCCTTTAACTTAACAAACATTGCAGTTGTGGTCATAGTGCATAGATCCCTTAATTCTAAGATGCCAATTACCTTGGGTTGCCAACTTCTATCAAGGCACTTTAACACTTTGATATTTAACACTTCTTTATCAAATTCGTTTCCCCATTCTATTAGGTGGTTAACAATATGTGTGAATCTCTTTTGTACTTCAACAATTGATTCTCCTTGTTTCATTTGAATAGCTCATATTCATGTATCAAAGCATGTTTCTTAGTTCTCCTTGTTTTATCCATATTCAATGAAGATGTTACAATATTCTTTGTTGTGTAGTCATATTGAGCATTCTTCTTTTCTTCCTTTGTCCAAAGATTTCAAGGCTTGTCAACCTACTTATTATGAACATCATGTTTAAGGATGAATGGGTCATTCACATTTGTATTCGAAATTCCTTTGTCAATTGAATTAATTAAAGGTTTCATATGTACTTTCCAAAATTGATAGTTTATACCACTAAACATAAGGGGCGTACGTATATAAGCACCTTCAACCAAAGAAAGTTTATTTTCAGCCATTTTTCAAAATATAGTTTAGGATTGCACTTGAATACCTTTCAAGAACCCGCTTTGATACCAATTCTAGGTTTAAAATGTCTTTCTTAGGATGTTGAATTGGTTGAGCACTAAAAATTATGGCCAATTAAAACTTCTAAAAACCCTATCAATTCAAATTCAACTTACCAACAAATCAGAGTTGTATTGTTGTAGGACCACATATTTCAATTGATTGAACACACAAACAACAAATTAATTTTTTCATATAGTATGATTCAAAAGATTGTAAAATAAAATCAACCAACCAATATTTTGGGAAGTTATGCAGAAACGTGAAAAGCACCAAACTCACTCGAAAAAATATACTTTATCATTCAAGATTTGTTCCAATCAATATATCCAATTTTGTTGTATTACCATATTACGTTAAACCAAATGCAGACCTTAAAAAGATTGATTTAATGAGTTTTCTTGAGATTTAAAGGAAGAACAAGATGAGGGAGAAAGGATCACACACCGATTTTTAAACTGGTTCACTCAATAACTAAGCTACATCTAGTTTATAAGGACAACATGGGCTTGATCATGCACTATATCAAAAGAATTACAAAATCCCTCAAAGATTACACTTTTGGATAAAGCAAAACACCAAGATTCTTGAATCCCACTAGAACCTTAACCTCTACACTACAAAAATCCCACTTATAGACTCATAATCAGACCATGAAACACAGAAAAGCAAGAGAACAACCAAACTTGGGTGGAGGCTCTCCCTAACTGACAAAACACGTTCTTCCATGCTTCAAACAAGCAAAACTTTGCTCCAAGATTCAAAGATCTTCAATCACCAACTGCACATTATGTAATCTAGAGAGAGTTTTCCAAATTCATGCCAGTGTTTTTGCGCTCATAAATCTCAATTGTTACTCCACTGTTTGAAAAACCAGTTAATATAGTTTGGTCATAAGTGAATTCAACAAGTTGATTTGTCCGTACAATCTGTTGATTTCACTTGACTTAAGTGAAATCAATCGATTAAATAACAATTAAATTGATTGAAAATATTCATACCAAAACTATATGCATCAAGCCTTTTAACCTGTTAAAAACCTTTTTTAACTTATTGAAAAGGACACCTGCAAGACAAGACACATCTAAACTATGCCATATAGTTTATGAATACAATACAAACTTCAAGCTTTGAGATCTTCATGATAACTCTAGATGCAACAGACCACAAGCTTTATCATCAACGAATCTCATCAATTCTTCATGAACCACATATGATCTTATGCACTTGCTTCATCAAATCCATGCACCAAGGTTACTTGTACCAACATTTCTCTCAATCACACTATTTTTTTGAGGAGTCCTTGGAGTATATGTGTTTTATGCATTGCTTTTCACAAAAGTTTTCAAACTTTACATTTTGAAACTCTCGTCCATGATCACTTCAAATAAAAACAATTTTACAATATTTTTCATTTTCGAAGACCTTGGCAGGTCTTTTGAAAGCATGATAAATATCATTTTTGGATGCTAAAAATAGTGTCCATGTGAACCTAGAAAAATTGTCTACTATGACTAATCCATAGAAGTTGCCACCAAGACTCATAGTTTATGAAGGCCTAAGTAAGTTCATGTGAAGTAGTTCTAAAGGTTTGTTAGTTGAAACACAACTCTTATGCTTAAAAGAAACCTAGTATGTTTTTCTATTTTACATACTTCACATACTTTGTCCATTACAAACTTGAGTTGTGATAGGTCTTCAACCAATTGTTTTCTATTTAGCTATTTTAAATTATGCTTGTGTATTTGACAAAATCTTCTATGCCATAACCATGTATCATATTCCTTTGTAAAACAATGTATGTTATTTAATGAATGATGCAGATCAAACAACTACTAGATGCATTAAATATGAGACAATTATTAGGTTCAAATACTACTTTATATCCTTGTTCACACAATCGGCTTATACTTATTAGATTGTGCTTTAAACCCTCAACTAGGAGAACATCTTTGATGTTGAATGAAGATCCATTGCTTATGGTTCCTATTCCAAGAATTCTCCTATGTTGTTATCTCCATAAGTCACAAACCCTTCATTCTTTAAGCTTAATTATGCAAATTTTCCTTTATCATCAGTCATGTGCGTGGAACACCCACTTCAAGGTACCGCAGATCTTTCTAATCACTTTTCAAGCACTACAAAAAAGATTAGTATTATATGGTTTCTGAAAAATTTCTCTTACTAAAGACCTTCAATTCAAGACCAAACGGTAAAACTAAAGCACTATGTGTCTAGAATCGATAGTTAAAATTTCAGTGCGATCTGATGGTTAACAATCTGGGAATCTTAATTTTACTGAGATGGCTCAGAGCTAGAAACCTCCACTCGTCCACCATGAGAATTGCTCGCAAATGTAACATCCCATTTTAATTGAATAAAACCACTAAAATGAGACAATACAGGTTTAATAATCTAAAACAATTAACACAACAATTAACATACAAAATAAGTACAATCATCCCAAAAGAAACAATCATATCACTACAAGAAAATATCTCATTAACAACCAATTATAGTGATAAAAAATTGTTAGTTACTATAAAAATTAGAATACAAATATTATATTTAAATAATTGTATTAAATTTGTGAATTAATATAAATATTAATTTCTAACTTATTAAAATATACTATCATCATAAAATTATGTCCACAAACATATAATTCTAACAATTATAATAATTATAATAATTATTATTATTATTATGGAATTAATTTTTTCATTTTTTTAAACTTATTTATATTTTTATTTTATATCATTAATGGTATAAGAACATGTATAAATATAATTCATCAAATGCATTATGATATAACTATTACTCTAACTACTTGTAACAGTAGAACAACTTCTAAATACAACATGTAATAATTTTTAATACATATTCTAGATTATGTTTCTTAGAAAATATGCCCTTTCATTAATTCAATTTTTAATAATATGCCCTTTCTTAGTTAATATGTAATAATTTTTAATACATATTCTACAATAATCACATACACTAATAATTTTTAATACATATTCTACAATAATCACATACACCGGGAGGCATGTACACCCGTTAATGTAAGAATTTTAAATTTTATAAAATTTAAAAGATCATCAAAAAGTTACACTTATTTTTTTTAGAAATCGTGTAAAGTTATAAAACATTGTTTTTATATTTAAACTAAATATAGGCCTTCCCTATTTGTTACCATAAAATGACAACAATTTTATACCTATGATGACTTCCACTTCAAGTTAAGAAGGTGGTTGGATGTGTGTGAAAGCAATGGGCAAATGGAGGAGATAACTCTCTCTTTGGGTGTTTGGATGCTGATATGATAGGATTTTCTCAAAAAAGTTAGGTCAACTCCAGAGAAATGTGGCTTGAGGAGATCACATGTGATGCTCTAACCTTGACTTTAGAGACAAGTATGATGGCATAATATTTTGATAGCAGAGCAATATTAATCTCAAAGTGAATTTGCATGTGTGGAGACACCTTTATTTATAGGCTAAAGTATCTCTAAATTTGGAGAAGCAAAACCCTGAAAACCTCAATTTTACTAACTTGGATAACAAGGCTAAAATCCTCTATATTAGGAGGAGGATATGTGGCCAATACTATGAAAAACTCTTCTCCATTAGGAGAAGAACACATGGCCACTACTACGAGGAAATCCTCTCCATTAGAAGGGGGACACTTGGCCATTACTTTCCACCAAAGGAGAGCCAATCACACCATTACCTTGCTTCCTAAGGTGGCAAAAACCTACATAGGTAGTTGATTTATATTCATTATTATATATATATATATATATACATACATATATATATATATATATATATATATATATATATCATATCTTTCGTTTAAATAAATTCATTATCTTTCTCGCTCAAGCTTGCCCAAAGAACCATGATTTCCTTGGATTAAGAAAACCTTTATTAAAATCATTCGCTTTGCGAATTCTCACTCACTCAACGAATAAGACCATTAGGAGCAATTTTAATAATTTGTCCAACGAGACTTACTTTGCTCAATGAGTGGGATCACCCCTAATTCTTTGACTTTCATTAAAATGCTCTTACATAGCAAGGATATCACTCGCCCAATGAGTGAGCCCTTCCCTTCCTCTGTGACTTCATAAATTATGTTGTCGTTCAGGGAGAAACACTAGCCCAACAAGTATTTCGATCTATCCAATTGTCTTTAATAGGTACTTTTCTTCTTTTTCACAAGCCAAATCAGATCAATATTAGTTCAAAATGGTTAATTAAAGGCCACTTGATTCAAACTAACATATATTTACTCATACATATCATCAATCACAAGCATACATCTTTCACCTTAAAGATCGACTAAAAGTTAACCATTCACAACTATCAATCATAGGAAAAAATAGGAACACACACACAATTCAATTCTTCACAATTAGAAATACATCATCAATTCCATTCAACAATCACATAAATTTTAAATATCTAGCTTCCTTACCTTGAGTTAAAGCCCCTAACTCAAAGGTTTCTCCTAAAACTCAAATTCTTATAGGATGCTCTAACTACACAAAGAAACCCCTATCAAAGATCATAACACATTCTTATAATCACAAACAAACAACGATTCACCTTAAGTTATTTGGAGTCACATGCATGGACCAGAGAGCCATATGCAATTGTACAATGATGAAGCTTAGTGGAGACTAGGTATATACATATATAAATTAGTATATAATTTAGTATTTTTAAAATTTTGAGATAGTTTTAATATATTTTTTATATTGGGCAATCAAAATTTTTTTATACATCTATACACAAATTTTGGCATCTTAAAATATTTTTTTCATAACCAGTTTTTAATTGTGTTTTAATTATCATAAAATTTTCTTTTAGTAATTACATTTTTTTAGATTGTGATAAATTATTTTTTAGTCTTAATTTTTTTTTAAATTAGGTATATTGATGAGGAATGAAAGGGAAGCTACTTGTGAGGATGAAAACATAATATTATGGTTGCTCACCACGTAATGATGTAATTTGTGAGGACTTGTTGAATCAATCTATGCATATTAATAAAATGGAAGATGAATTTCTTACCAACAATATGATTATGTATATTAAAAACAAATGTTGAAAATTTTACTTTTTATTCAATTATTGATAAGTTCAAAAGTCTAAAGAAATGAAAGATAATCCTTTATATATGTATAATTTCTTTTATAGTAAAGGTTATATTGAAGTATGTGTTCATTTTTATTTTATTCGTGTCAGTAATTAAATATATAAATTTTGAGTGTATTGATTCCCCAACAATATTGGTCAAAATCCGTCATTGCAACTCAAAAGAGTACATTAGCTCAAAAAGGAACAAAAATGAACTTACTTTACTTTGAATTCTTATCGCTTAGATGTGTAGAGTTCTTTGTAAGATCTCTCCTCGATCTTTGATCTTCAAACATATAAAAAATGAGATAAAAATTTAAATAGAAGGCAGAGAAATGCATTAAAAAACAATTTTCAAAAGATGGTGATTTTTATAAAAAGGAAACTTGATTAATAAAATTTCTATTTATATAACGTTTTAAATAATAAATTAATATAAAGTCAGATTTTAAAATTACCATCACTCTTTCCTATTTTTCTCGATCCTTACCATAACTAAATCTTAAATAAAAAAAATGAAAATTAAAAGTTAAAATATTCCAAATATAAAATCTTTAATTTTTAAAAAATTATAATAAAAATATTCTAATATTTTCCAATAATTCTAAAATAATTGTACTTCTTTTTATTTATATTTGTACTTATATTAACAATATAGGTAAATATATTAATAATCGGTATACTTTTATCTTTATATATTTTTTATCTTAAATTAATATATTTATAATATTTTATATTTATATGAAACAAATTTTAAGAAATTTTTAATATGTAGTTAAGTTACTTGCTTTTTTGTTTATGAAAAATATTTTATTTCTTATTTTAAAATTTATTTTTTATATTACATTTTTAATGAACTTTTATCATATTAATTTTTAAACATAGTAAAAAGATAAATTTTACTTTATTAAAGTATAAAACAGTGATTGTTATTTGTTAAAGATAAAGTACAGTAACGGTTGTAAATACATTTTATTAAAAAAAATAAAAGACTTATGTTTATTTTAAATTTAGAAAAGAACGAGACTGAGATTTGGCTGCCAAGAAAGTGTAATTTTTTCGTTTTTTTTTCATAAAAAAATAAAATTTATTGTAGAGCATATTTAAGCCGAAACAAAATAAACTATTAAAAAACAACATAGATTTGGGAAAACACAATAAGGCGTCACCCACAAGCTGACACGCAGCAGAGAGACACACACTGTACTGTCTCACATCCAGAAGACTCTTCCTCCATAATCTGTAAGCACCATTCCTCACTTCTCTTGCCATATATTAGTGTTGATTTTTCCCTCTGTTCCGAAATATAAAAATAAAATTCTTAATCTTAATTTATTATTAATATGTATTATTATTATAAATACCAGAGTGTGTGTTAATGCATATTCGGCTTTCAGATTCAGACTTTCATTTCTGCAGTCATTGGCTCCTAAACATTTCCCCAAACAATATTAATCATCGCATCTGATTCGTCTTTTCTCTTTCCTCGACTGCGTTGCAATCACCTGCCACGATGGCGGCCGTCGGAGCCCGTCTCTTTCCTACTGTGCTCTTCAGTCGTCGGTCAGTTGAAAAACTCAACTCTAACCAGATCTCGACTGTGACTCCGCGCCTCGCCGTGTCGGCAGACCAGATTCTGACATTCACGGCAGAAAGTCACGGTGTGGTAGAGAAAGAGAAAGATAAGAAAGTTCTGAAAGAGAAGGAGAAGCGGTGGATAAGCGGTTGGAACGAATATTTCGAGCAATCGAAGGAATTGATCGGAGCAGATGGTGGACCGCCACGGTGGTTCTCGCCTTTGGAATGCGCTTCGCAGTTGGACAATTCTCCTCTTCTGCTCTTTTTGCCAGGTCAGTATTTTTCTCTCTCTTAAATATTTTACTATTTTCCATTTTTGTATTTTTTTTCTCTTGCGTGTTTGAATTGTTTTTACTTGTCTGTTTGGTTTAATTAGATGTGTTTTGCCTTTTGCCCCCTCAACCTTTTGGTTGCGCTCCACTTTTGCTTTACACGGTTGCTTTTTTAAATAGCACATTTTGTCACGCCTGTGATACTGTCACGGTCTTTTGGACATGCAATTGATAGAAATACATTATATTATATACTAGTATTTATATCCGTCGAATACTCTCGGGATTTAACAAATTATGATATTTTTTTAGTCCATGAAAATATTTTATTGAAAATGCTATAATAAAGATAAATATTATATTTCATGAAAATATAAATTATGTATTCTCTATCCAGTTAAAGAAATGCAACTTTCTGTGAATAAATATACTTAGATTCTTTAACTCAGGATTTTTTATATAATTTTTTAACAAGCCTAAGAATAAAGTTATTATTGTTGCCTTTTTATGAATTGAAAAAGATTTGAGAAACAAAATTACCTCCCCTATTGTATTAGATTGAGTCTAGCCTTATTTTGAGCTCAGTTCAATTATAAGTAATTTAACTAAATTATATTTGGGTGGAGATATGTTGAATGTTTGTAACGGGTAAATAAACTAAGATTGTTACCATTTTAGTTTTTAACAAAAAATTAAAATACTCAAAAGTTGTAGTAATTACAATATTTATAAGGTACAATCTTTTAAATATAAATAAAACAATAATTCTTAAAATATTTAGATATTAAAACAATAATTATAAATTTATTTGAATCCAAGTTGGAGAAACCATCTAAAGAATAAAATATTTACTTTAATAATATTTATAGAATGAACTATTTACTCATAAAGTTGTTTAATAGTATTCATACGATTAATTATGACATTTTTATAGTAAAATTATTTGATAAGTAAAATTTATATTATATATTTATTATATAATTGAAATGAGAATTTAATCATTTGAAATTCATAATCCCAATTTATAAAAATATATTTAGGTTGACTTAGATAGTTGGGATTGTATATCTTATACACATTTAATTTTCTGAAATTTTCTTTTTCAAGTTAATTTTGTGATGTTATATAAATTAAATTTCAATTAATGAGGGTGGAAATTCTCTTAGGTTATTATATATGTAATTTTGTGATGTAATTTCTATGATTTTGGATTGAATGTGCAGCTAAGGTTATTATATATGTATTGTTTAGTTTTTAGATTTTATAAAACATGCAAGTTTAACTATTTTTTTACAGAGAGAGGAGACTCTGGTAGAAAATATGAATAAATTTTTGACTCATTAAAATCTGAGCCGGATTAAATTAACCTTTTTATAACCTGGTCCGTGATCAGCTGTGTAAGTTGGATTAAACTAACCAATCTACCTCTATTCCTGTTGGTGCATTCTTCTTTATTTGTTCCTTCTTCACTCTATCTCTCCTTCACTCCATCAGAGACAACCTTTGTGACGCAATGTTCTTACCCGCAATGTTCTTACCCGCAATGTTCTTACCCGTGAGTAAGATTTTTCTTTTTCTAAAACGTCTGAAATGGGTATTTCAGATTGGTTTTCCACTGAAGCACATATACTTTTCCAGATTGGCAAATTGAACATAGTCTACCGAAATGTTTTTTTTTTATTGTACAAAATAGTCCTGGAAAACACGAATCGGAACACAGATCGTACTTCCTACTACCATTCTAGATTTTCCTTTCACGGGACGGTCCTCCAACACTTTTTGAAACACCCTTCCCAAAGTATATTTATTACCTCAACTTTACCATTTCAAAACACCACCACGAGCTCCACTATCCGCTGCTGACCTCAGTGGCTTCGAAACATCATCACAAGTTCCACCACCCTAGCTGGAAGAATTCCCTTCCAACTTTCAGTCACTGGCACAACACAATGCCTTCCATGGAAGACGTTTTAAAAAGAATTGGAGGGGTAAAACTGGAATTCCAAATCTTTTGAGGATGCAGGTAAAACTTGTATAGGTATCAAACAAACTAAGTTTACCTCAAGAGTTGCTTTCCATAAAAAAGAAAAAAAGCATTTTATAGATAGTGTAACGACAACATAGCCCCTTTCAATTTGTGATACTGTTTTACTTTTGTGAGTAGCTGCTGCTATTCCAGCTGGTTCATATAAAATAAAGGTAACATGATCTGACCAAGAGATTAAAGATTACATGAGAGAACACTGTATAATTTATAGTAAAAGAACATATCAATCCGCTAACAATATAGGTGGAGCTCATTTATATTTGAAAAATTATAAAATCATGTTTTAAAATTCAACTTACCTATATTTATAATTTATTTAAATGTTTTGAAAAACTGTCTTCAAGGTAAAAAGACATTACTCTTTAGCTACTTTTATCTCACTAAAATGACCACATTAAGGCCTAAATCTCCTGAGGTGGAAGGATGAAAGAGAAGAAAATAGAATGAAAAATACTTGTGAAGATGCAACATGTGACCTGGTTTATTTATTTATTTCTGATTTTGTGTAAACTGGCGCTGCTTTTGATCTCCACCTGATTGCAAATCATGACATGTCGTCTTTTTTGTCTGCTCCAATAGTTTATTTTGGCTATTTCTTTTTAATTGAAAGTCTTGTGGTCAACAAAATTATAAAATTTACTGCTGTAACATGATTTCTTTCAGTTATACTGGTTACAACTTTTCCTTTCAAATAATAAGGGAAGATTAACTGTGTCATTTGAAATGTAGATTACACTTCTCATTTATCTTAATTATATAAATTATTTTATTCTTAAATTATTCAAATTTTTTTCACTATGTTCTCTAACAAAAGGGAAACAAAATGGGAGTTGAATTTGCATAGTATAAAAAGTTTGGATTAGCTCTTGTAATAAAAAAATATAAGGATGTAATTTTTCTATATTTTTATAAAACTCCTGTTAATAATTTATGAAAATAATATGAAGCTATTCAGTAAGTTTTAGTTGTTTTGGAAAATTGTTATTGAACTATCTATTTTATATTTAAAAATATTACTAAAATCAAAAACATTTTTTATATTCAACTTAAAATATAAAACTTTAAAAAATTAGTTTAATGGTTTTTAGTAATTGTAACTTATTTTCAATTCTCAATCTATGCTTCTACATCTAATTTAGCTCTTATTTTCCTTGTGTAATTATCTTTTGTTCTAGTCCTTATGTCACAGTTTCTTTTATTTTCACTTCAAGTCTTTATGGGTGTAATACTGTATTGGAATTTATGTCATCCATAGTAGAGGTTGTGAAAATAAGCTACTAACCTCTCAAACGACATCTTGAATCATTCCAATAAAGTTTAATAAAGTTTATTGGACCTATCGTGCACGCATAATGTGAAGATGCGTTACAAAAGCGAGTGCTTAATATTAGAAGTTATTTAATGATTGCACTACTATTGCTTCAAAAGAAATAATCTGTTTTATGTTTTAATTTTTATCAATCAAATAACATCTAATAATTTATAATTGTAGTTCTTATTTCTCGGATTGAAGAGTGTCATGATTTCAAACATTGTTTTCATATCATGATGTAAATAGGGGCGCAATAAATGAGGTCCATGTGTTCATGTCATGATTTCTTACAAGGTTACTCATAAACTTGTGTAAATAATTTGCATTCCAAATTTTTCAGGGATCGATGGGGTGGGACTTGGACTTATTTCACATCATCAGAAGCTGGGAAGGTTTGTGTTCATTTAATGTTAAGGCCTAATTGCACGCACCAAATTGTCATTTTAGGAATGCACTTTTTAGGTGATAAGATGAATTTGAAGTAAAAGGTCATTAATTGATATGTAAGAAATACTCTTTTCGTTTCTTTTTCTTCAATGAAGGATTTTTGATATATGGTGCTTTCATATTCCGGTCGCGGATCGAACATCATTTACAGGTACACCTTTTTCCTCTGTACCTCATTATAGTATTTCGTGCTCAAGTTGAACTCTCTGGCACTAACCATAAATTTTTTCTGCTGTTTCTGCCCTTTCTGTCCTACTTTCCGAAGATGGTTGAGAGTATATTGGTTGTGTTGAAAATATGTTTCTTATGTTTCTAGAAATTCTTTGAATGATGTATTATAATTTATGTTTTGTATACTCCCCCCTTGCAGACATTGTGAAAATAGTTGAGAGAACAGTTAAGTCTGAATATCAACGGTCACCAAACAGACCCATATATCTTGTTGGAGAATCTTTAGGAGCATGCGTTGCGCTGGCTGTTGCAGCTCTTAATCCTAATATTGATCTTGTACTAATTTTGGCAAACCCAGGTAGCTTTAATTTACGTAGATAAGGTTTATTGTCTTGGATTTTATTTTTCAGCACCATAAACATGAGTTCAAGAATGATTTTAACTTTATAGAATCTCTAGTAGCCGCAATGAACTACTAATTCACCGTTGTATAAGTAGTAAAGATGGACAAACTTGATCTCACCTTCACCACCCAATTTGGCAGCTACTTCGTTCAGCAGGTCAAACTTGCAACTTCTAACACCATTATTGGAAGCTTTGCCTGATCCACTCTCCCCTGGCCTGCCTAACATTCTCAGATCGATGGCAGGTTTGTGTATCTTGTTATGAAGGCTTTGCTTTTTTTCTTTCTTTATGCCCTATTTTCCAATGATTAATGTCTTGAAATACTTGCGAAGAATCTGTGTATGCTTATTTTAAGAAAATAAATCTTATTTTGTGCAGCTTCTAAGAAGACTTTTGAAAAATACGCTATTTTTCCCTCTGATAAAAGCTCCCCTAAACTTTTTGCACTATATATAGGTTTCTGGTTTCTTCAATGCTTCAAATCGTAAATATAATTCCATTCTTATGTTTTCCTCCTCGAATTTTTCAATGGGAAATATGCATGGGTTTGGTGTCATTTACGTATAATTTCGTATTATTTCCATGCATCTTACTTAGCATCTGTGTTCCGTTGTTTTGTGTCGGACAACATTTTTGGTGGATCTATTACATTTTCGTCCTTGACCATATAAATGTTTCATGTCTTTGCTCTGTTCTTCTCTTCGAATCTTTTTGTCATTTACCCCCTTCTGCACCTTTCATGATTTAATATTGAATTGTTGCCTAGTGAAACGGGATTTTCCAATTTTTGTTACATATGCTTATTTTCCCTGAATTTTCCTAAATCGTAGTTCATTAGATTATTAAAATATTAAATCACCAGGTACTTACTTCAATGTCATAAAGTACTTATGCTAAGTTTTCTACTTATTGATCCTTACATACTGAATAGTTTTTCGGAAAATATCACTTATAATTCATGGATCAAGGACTGGTATACTGCCTTTCTTTTACCAAAGAAAGTGATGCCATTTTCCATTTATGTCATCAACATTTCTTGTAACATCAGGTGAATCTCTGAGGAGGGTGTTGGATAATGTGGTCCAAGGGCTTCCTCTACAAAATACGACTGGAGAGCTTGTGAAGGATTTAACTACTTTCTCATTATCTTTGCCTGTAAGGTTCATTTGGTTTCGTTAACTACTTTTTGTTAATGCCTTGGATAAGTAAGCACTTTGTATGAGAAAAAAATGAAAAATTGACAATGCATTAGGCATATTCTCGAAGGAATATGAAATGAAAATTAGATAGCTAATTTGTTTTTTTCTTGAAACCAAACTTCTTAAAAGTGGAATATGCTGGACTTTTGAAGAGCGTGGATTGACATGGCTGAATTTTCTTTACTTTAGTTTCTTGCCGTTAAGGTTGATTTTTGAGCTTTCTTATCATTATTCTTTAATACTGAAAATCTTTTATTGATTAATTCTCAGGTTCTTGCCGACATATTACCAAAAGAAACACTTGAATGGAAACTACAGATGCTTAAGTCAGCTTCTGCTTACGCCCAATCACGCCTTTATGCTATCAAAGCTCAGACTTTGATTCTTTGCAGGTTCATTCTCTTTGCCATTTTGCATACTTTGACTTTGAAAACACGGAATAATAAGTGTTTCATTAATTTGGTTAAAAAAGTATTTCCCACCATTACTAATTATAATTCTTTCTATCTAATTTGTGCTCTTATTGAATTGAATAATGAATTTCCTGGGTGGATGGTAAATTAATCCCGCTGAATATCTGATGTACCCAGCATACTTTCAAGTGTATGAAGTGAAACTTACTTTGTGATTTGCCCTTCCAGTGGAAATGATCAGTTACTACCTAGTCAGCAGGAAGGGGAAAGATTACTCAATTTACTGCCTAAATCTAAATGCGCGCTTCGTAAATTTGATGACAGTGGCCATTTCCTATTCCTGGTATGGATTTCTCCATTTATACATTTCTTCAAGCATGCGTGCTTGTCTTTGCATTCAGGCATGCATCAGGATCCTTTACATCTGGTGGGAGAAAAAAGATATCAAATATCAGTTGGACGTTCAAACAAACCCTAATATTTAACTGTGTCCACTGCTAGCAGGAAGGTAGCGTTGACTTGGTAACGATAATCAAGGGCACTTCATATTACCGCCGTGGCAAGTATCATGACTATGCATCAGATTTTATACCGCCAACACCTGATGAAGCCAGAAAAATTATAGAATCGAACAGGTAAAAACAAGAGGATAAGTTTGGTCATACAACCATCAATTAAGAACCACAAGAGACTTAGTAGTATATATTATAAAGATAGTAGATTGAAACGAGAGCTCAGCCGTGATCAGTTGCTAGATAAGTTGATGCCTTTTTTTTGAGAATATATATATATATATATATATATATATATATATATATATATATATATATATATATATATATAGCTTTTCTCGGTTTGCTTATCTTATTATAGTGTAACCAAACTAGTTATAACCTTGACACGTTTCACTTTTAATGCTTCCAGTTTGTTTAACCTTGTCGCAAGTGCTGTAATGCTCTCAACCTTGGAGGACGGGACGATTGTAAAAGGCCTTGCTGGAATTCCCTCAGAGGGGCCTGTTTTGTTTGTTGGGTACCACATGCTCCTGGGATTAGAAAAAATTCCCCTGGTTTCTCGAATATTTTTGGAAAGAAATATACTTATACGTGGGATAGCTCATCCCATGATGTTTATGAGATCTAAAACTGGAAAAATGCCAGAGATATCTTCTTATGACAACTTCAGAATTATGGGTGCTGTCCCCGTAGCACCAGCTAACTTCTTCAAGCTTTTTTCTTCTAAAGCCCATATGTTATTATATCCTGGAGGGATGCGCGAGGCTCTTCATAGGAAGGTAAATCCTTTTATCTTTCAGTTGGAACTATGGATTTGCTCGTTTGACTACTTATAAGTTCTTTAACTTGTTTATACCATTTTGGACATGAATGCAAAATGCTAGGCCATATATTTTTAAAGGTGCATATGAAACTTGCATGAATTCTAAGATGTCACTATATTCATTTTAAAAACAGAAAAGAGAAAAGGGAAATTGAATGAAGTCTCATGGATTGTTGACATGCTGGAAAAAAGATTTGGTTTCCATATACTCCAGGTTATTTCCACGTAAACAAAAACACATTTCCAAGTTTACTTTCCCTATCTCATCGTAAAATTACTCGAACTAGTTTAACTGATAGGTGATAAATAGTACTTTTGTAAGAGAGTTTTTATTCAAATGCTTGGCGTTCATTTTCCCAATGTTGTATGACAAATGCGTAGTTCTGACATTGAACACCGGTGTTGCAGTATAAGAACATTGGCTATCTTTCAAGGTTCAAACAAATGAGGCATTAAAAATGAAAGGATATGCGAATTTTGTCATTCTCATATCTGTACCCCTTTGGAAACAATTTTACATGAGAAATAATCTCTTTTTTCAAGAGGTCTCCCAGGAAGCTGCAAAAGGGTGAAAATGTGATATATTTGTTAAGAATCTAAGTGTAAGTATAAGTCTCACACTTAGATATACATATATACATATAAAAAAAAAGATTCATAAATTCATTATTTTATTACTTTAGACTGTGGTGTCAATTCTATATATGGTTGGCTTATGTCTCAATGTTATTGTCTCGTCTTGGTGAATCCACTTCAAAGGACCCTTCAATATTTTAGGCTCACTTTATCTGTGTTTATGCTTAGAAATGTACCGACTTGTTTAAAGTCTCCAGCATTGTAATAATTCTCAGGGTGAAGAATACAAGTTATTCTGGCCTGAACAATCTGAGTTTGTCAGGATGGCGGCAAGATTTGGAGCCAAAATTGTACCTTTTGGAGCTGTTGGAGAAGATGACCTTGGCCAAGTAAGTGTTGGTCTTTTTCTGAACCATTCATTTTTCCTTTACGAAGTGCTTAAAACTGCTTGCATCAGGGAAAGCGTGATCTATTATTTTTCTAGAAAGCAAAATTCTAATGAACTTCTCATCTACAAACTTCTCTCTGTAAAATTTAGGATTTAATCTTGGCTCACTCTGAGTGAAATGTGTTCTTTTCACTGTCATCCAAGTGTTACCATATCGCTAAAGAATTTTAACTTTGCAAGTAGTTATTTGCAATACATCTCATGTGATTACCACTTCGATAAAGGTTAGCTACGGACTGAAAATAACAGAACACTCTTATTCCTTTTATGCATATGCCCATCTTTAAATTTCATTTTCCCGTGATATGTGGATGCCTTGGACCAGGAATTACCATAACATATCATATCACACTGGCTTTTACAGGTAGTATTTGATTATGATGACTTGGTGAAGATTCCGTACTTTAGGACTGAAATAGAAAGTCTCACAAGTGAGGTCACGCAATTGAGGTATCTTATTTGTTGTGTGTTTTACCATAGCAAACACTGATACATACATCTTTGTTGTCCTTTTCATCTGCTGTATATGTATATGCATACATTATTAAATTAATATATCCCTTACAAATTGGAAATCTAGGGGTGATGCTGCTGGTGAGGTGGCAAATCAGCCAGTGCATATGCCTTTGATTTTGCCTAAAGTTCCTGGGCGGTTCTACTATTATTTTGGAAAACCATTGGAAACAAAAGGTATGCCTAATACATATTTGCATCTCGGAATGTCCATGACATGCTTTTTACCTTCTTTAAAATTAATGAGATATTATTTGACAGGAAGGAAACAAGAACTCAGAGATAAGGAGAAATCTCATGAGTTTTATTTACAAGTGAAATCCGAGGTAGAGAGATGTATTGATTATTTAAAGGTGAAAAGAGAAAACGACCCCTATAGAAGTATAGGAGCTCGGCTGTTATACCAAGTGACTCATGGTTTTGAATCTGAAGTTCCAACATTTGAAATTTGATTGTTTTGCACACATAAAAAGGTAATTTTGTAATTGGTTTAGACAGGGCATTCATTCCTTCGGTTGGAAGCAAACTTTGTATATTGCCAATAATTTATTGCCCGTAGTTTCAGTCATTGTTTTCTGGCCATAAGGCACAGTTCTCGGAGAAACATTGTAGAAGTACATTTTTTTGAAGTTTAAATCAAGAGTTGATAATTGCTAATAGCTAGTGATGGGAAAATGTTGGCATTGAGCGTTTATTACTAGATTAAAAGTTATAGCTAATAGTCATGATGTAATTCTTTTTACTTAAGAGTGTAACAGTCTAAGCGTTACGATTCGATTATGACTTGACTCACTTGACTTTTGTTACAGGACAATTGATACTACATGTAACAGGAAAGGATAACAACTAGTCAAAACTTTGATTTAATTCTTTTGTTTATGTGTTGGAAATATGAACTCAATGGAGACAAATTTCTTCTTTGATTCAAAATTATGAATTACAGCAAATAAATAGTTGATGGTTACTAGTAAGCCTATCTGTCTTTGGGGTAAGTGTGAGACAAAGTGAGCAACAAAGAATAAATAAAAGGAAAATGATATATTGACAACTGTTATTTAACAACTTCTCTCACTATTTGACGTGACACTGTTTTTTGAATTTTAATTTTTTTTTTTGCACAATTTCCACGTTGGTCATGCTTGAGAGCGATAAAGAAAGGAAGGTTGATTCGAGACAAGAGTGGGTAAAGGGCAAGGAGAGAGACAGGAGTGGAAGTTGTGAGAGAAGTGAAGAGGAGTTTCTTCTTTCTCCATTCCAAGGTTTGTTCTTCCTCCTTCCTCCAAGTTTTTTCTTCCTCCACCTCTGAAGTGACTTTTTCGTCTATCCCCCAAGTTTCTTCTTCCTCCATTCCCCAAGTTTGTTGTTCCTCCATTTTCGAAGTTATTTTTCGACGGGATTCATCATTTCCTCGTTGGTGGAACAAAAAAAGTATTAGGTTTCCCACTACAACAAATTCGTGGTTTAGGATTTAGGTTTGTCGAAAGGAAGCATTTTTGTTTTCCTTTTTGGAGAATATTTGATAAAGTGTGGATTTTTTTTTTTGTGATAGTGTTGTTCAAGAGCGGAAGTGGAAGGTCAGTTGTAGAAAATAATCACTCTAAAGAGGAATCTACAGGATCGATGTTTCCAGTTTATGTGAGAAGTAGTGAGTTCGTAAATGCGAACCTGCATTTTTCTACATTACTTTGTTATCCTTCACCTTATACGAACCCACCTCATCCACGAAGCAAACATGTTAAATTCTCAAAACTTAAGGGCTACTACTTTCATGTGGTGAGGGAAAACAATGTAATGCAGAAAAGTGCAGGTTCGCACTTACGATAACCCCACTTTGCACTTAAGCTAGAAGTTTTTCATATGCAATACGTATGACACAATCTGTAAAATTTATAAATATAATTCCTTAGTATTTGGTGTGAGTTAACTTTATCAATGAAGTGTATAAATTACTCACGCCACCAACGGGATACTTATAAGCCAAGTGAAGAATGGAAAAGATTTTGTTCAAATCATTTAATGTAGGTTAGCCGAATTGCACACATTGGTTTGGACTTAAATTCGGGATCACGAGTGACACTACCCTTTCTTGAAATGGGTTCACCTTATTACATTCCACCTCAACCATGAACCACAAATGTTAAATTGTAAAAACTTAATGGCTACTACTTTAATGAGGGTGAGGGAAAACAATGTAATGCAGAAAAGTGTAGGTTCACACTTACAATAACCCAACTTTGCACATAAACTGGAAGTTTTTATTATGCAATACGCATCACACAATCTACAAAATTTATAAATATAATTCCTTAGTACTTGGTGTGAGTTAATTTTATTAATGAAGTGTATAAATTATTCACGCCACCAATGAGATACTTATAAGCCAAGTGAAGAATGGGAAAGATTTTGTTCAAATCATTTAGCGTAGGTTAGTAGAACTACACACCTTGGTTTGCACTTAAATTCGGGATCACGAGTGACACTACCCTTTCTTGAAATGGGTTCACCTTATTACATTCCACCTCAACCATGAACCACACATGTTAAATTGTAAAAACTTAATGGCTACTACTTTAATAAGGGTGAGGGAAAATAATGTAATGCAGAAAAGTGCAAGTTTGCACTTACAATAACACTACTTTGCACATAAATTGCAATTTTTTTTTGTATGCAAGACGTGTGGCACAATCTGCAAAATTTTTCGTTATAACTTCCTCTAATGTCACTTAATTAACAAACTTTATAAATTATTGATGCCACCAAGGGGACTGTTGAAAGGGATACTTATAAAGAAAGTCAACCAAGGAAAATGTTTTGTTCAAATGATTTAGCGTAGGTTAGCAGAACCCAAATCATTACTTTGCATTTACATGTGGGATAACGAGTGACAGAACCATTTCTTTAAATGGGTACACCTTATTCCAACCCACTTCAACCATGATGCATACATGTTAAATTCTCAAAATCTAATGGCTATTACGCACACCACGGTGAGGGATAACAAAGTAATGCAGAGAAATGCAGGTTTGCATTTACGAACCCACTACTTCGCACATAAATTGGAAACACCAATCTTATAGATTCCTCTATAGAGTGATTATTTTCTAAAACTGACCTTTCGCTTCCGCTCTTGAACAACACTGTTACAAAAAAAATCCACACTTTATCAAATATTCTCCAAAAAGGGAAACAAAAATGCCTCATTTCCACAAACCTAAACCCTAAACAACGAATTTGTTGCAGTGGGTAAACCGAATACTTTTTCTGCTCCACCAATGGGGAAATGACGAACCCCGTCGAAAAATAACTTCGAAAACGGAGGAACAACAAACTTGGGGAATGGAGGAAGAAGAAACTTAGGGGGATGGACAAAGAAAACACTTTGGAAATGGAAGAAGAAAAAACTTGGGGGAAGGAGGAAGAACAAACCTGGGGATGGAGAAAGAACAAACTGCTCTCCACTTCTCTCACGACTTCCACTCCTCTCTCTCCTTGCCCTTCACCCACTTCTGTCATGAATCAACCTCCCTTTCTCTCTCGTCTCAAGCATGGCCATTGGCCAACGTGGAAATTATGCAAAAAAAAAATTAAAATTCAAAAAATAGTGCCACGTCAAGTAGTGAGAGAAGTTATCAAATAACGGTTGTCAATATATCATTTTCCTAAATAAAACTGGATGGAGCTGAAGTCCAAGAAGTCTTTAAGCCAATTTGGGGCAATTTGTTTCCTACATCTCCACAACTTTCTTCCGACAACCCCATAAGATTTATTTTCCATTTTTTTAGATTGTACAATTTGAAAATAATTTCGTATTTGAAAAATAGTTTGAAACTTTTAGATTATACAATCTAAAAGTCAAAAATAACTTTTGGATTATGAAATCGAAAACTAACTTTCTCAAAAAGATGAGTTTTGGATTACACGATTTAAATTCAAAAGGTTGTGCAATTTGAATTTTCTTAAGAGAAAGTCGTGTTTCAAATTTTATAATCCAGAAAGGACAAAATGGGCAAAATTTTATGGGATTGTAGGAAGAAAAATAAGATGTAGGAAGAAATTGTCCCAATTTGCATATTTTCTTTTTAGGAATCTTCTTTCCTGCACTCTTATAATTTTTACTTGTATCCTATTACTTTTAAAATGATCATTCAAGTCTTGTAAAAGTAATTTTTAGGTTGTCTATTTTAGAAATCTTTTAAAATAAACTTATGTTAGCATGGGTGAAGTTAGTAATGATGGAAAACAAGTCTCCTCTTGGTTCCGAGGAGAATTATGGGCCTATTAGTTTGTATCAATACTCGTTGGGTAAAAATGAACCTTGTCCAAGAAGTAGGATGAGCCAACATGGTCGCCAAATGGAGTAAGTCTAGTTCAGAGATGGGATGGATAAATCTCTTAGCTAGCATGGGTGAGGTGTTTGGGTTCTAGCATTAGGTTATTGATGGGCATGGTGGTGTAGTAATAGTAAGGTCAGGGCTAATGTTCCCTGCACTCCCATATTTTTTCTTAGATCCAATAAGCGTGAAATGAACCATTTATCCTTAATAACAAAATTAATAAAAAACATAAATTATAGTTTTTGTCTTGTAGTATATCACACCCTCGTCACCTCCATTAGTGTGCAAGTTATATGTCCATAAAGTATTGCTTGATCTTTTGGCACTACGAGTAACCATCTAATGTCAACGAACCAATTAAAGAGGTTTGTCTTTGAAAATTTCTCAATTTTCGCATTTATTGTTGTTTTAGAATGGGTTCTACAAAACCGGAATAAATAAGATTTTTCCAATACATTATGATTCTACAATTCAAAATGTATTAAATTTTTATATACATTTTTATTTTAGAATCCATTATTTAATACCAAATCTAATAGAAAAACTCATATATCCTTGTGTCTTCCAAACTTGTAAAAAGTCATAAAAATAGTGAAAATCAATTGTTCTAATGTTGGATAACTAAGATTGTATGATCAATTTTATTTGAACCAAAATAAAATTCTTATGTAATCTTTCTTCTTTTATCTTAGTCCAAATTTAATTGTTTGTGAATCCATTGTGCAATATTTGTCAATCTCGATTCCAAATTTAATTGTATTATATTTTTTATAAGTCCAATTTACAAAAGTGTATAAGAAGGGGTAAACTTTTTTAAGAAAGTTTTACAAAACCGATTCATTGGGTTAAAGTGGATCATTCCATGAGGTAGGATGAACGCGGTCGCCAAATTGAGCGAGTCTAGTTAAGAGGTAGAAGGGTTGAATGTCTTAGTTGGCATAAATGAGGTGTTTGGGGTTCTAGAATTAGGTTATGGATGGCGGGACGTGTGGTAGACAACAAGGTCAGAGTATGTGCTTCCTACATTCCTACGTTTTCGCCTAGACCCTATACACGTGATTTAAAGGATCCTTATATCCTTAATAACAAAATTAATAAAAACCTAAATTATAATGTTTGTCTCCCGCTCTCTTCTTTGACTTTCCTTGTAGAAGTGGCACACCCCTCTCACCTCCATTGGTTTGTGAGTTTCTTGTCCAAGAAGCATTGCTTGATTGTTTGGCACTACGAGCAATTGCTAATGTCGTTAGACCGATCAAAGAGGTTTGTCTTAGATTTTTTTTTTCCATTTTTGTATTGTTTATTGTTGTTTCGGATTAGGTTGAACAAAACCTGAATAAATAAGGTTCTTCAAATACTATAGAAATTCTACAATTCAAAATACATTACTTTTATATATACATTCTTGATTGTAGAATCCATAATGTAATGTCAGGTCCAGTATGAAAATTCGTAAATATTTATGTCTGCCTTACCTGTAAAAACTCATAAAAGTAGTGGAAATCAATTGTTCCAATATTGAACAACTAAGGCTGGATATAAGATCAATTTGATTTGAAACAATATAATATTCTTGTGTAATCTTGTTTTTTATTAATACATTGTGTGATGTTTACCAATCTCGATTCTAGATTTAATTGTATTATATTTTTTATAAGTCTTATTTACAAAAGAGTATAAGAAGGGGGTAAACCTTTTTAAACAAAACATATTCACACACACCCCTTTTCTTCATTTAACATAGCCAAAATTTCGTTTTTGACAAAACACCTTATATTAGTCTTTTATGATAAAATGACTTTTATATACAAACATCCGAAAAAGGAGTAGGGACAAGTAGAGCTTATGACATTGTTTTTTGTCCTTGTGTCATAGTTTTTCAAAAGCATGACTTTATTTACACTAGCGTATTTTCTTCTAGTTCTCAACGTGTTTAACATTTGATAACTTTTTCTTTACAAATTCCTTTGTACTTCTTTAGCAGTGTCAAAATAAGTGTTCAAGATCAAAGAGTTGGTCATTGTGTTATCAATTTAGGAATGTATAGGCCAACATTCATGAATAGTAAATGTTCTCAAAATTTGAATTATGTCTTGTGATAAATAAGTGCATATAACATCTACTTGTGTGTTCTCGCCATCTAGTCTTTGCGTTGTTCACATTATCTTTACGTTGAGTAACATATACACCTCATTTAATACCCTAAATTAAGATTTATTATTTTCAATTATTTTATTAATTTTCAACACAATGAATTTTCTAAATAATGCCTCATTTTCAATTATTTTAAACTCTAATTAAACTTAACTCATTTTTTTTTGAAGAATTTGTTCCAACTAAAACAGTTTTTCTTACTTTAAAATAATACTTTCTTTTTAACATGAAAAAATATTATATATATATATATATATATATATATATATATATATATATATATATATAATTCTATTGTTATTATTTTGTTAGTGTAGATTTTATAATATGCAATTCCAAAGAAGTTTAAAGAGAGATAACTTATATTGTTAATATTTATATTGGTTCATCTGATCTAGTTTTTGATTAACTTGATCAAGTTTCACTAAACAAGCTAACATTACGAAGCCATAAGTAATTATTTTTTGAGCCTGATATAAACGAGTAACATAAAGGAGTATCAGGGCAATTTGAATTCAAACACTGTAGAATTAAAATAGAAATGAAAAATACATCATGAAGTTGAGACTGATATAATCAGTCGATTGAAATTGCAAATAGGCTATTAAAAAACTGGAACAAACAAATAAACACACCAATGCAACAATAACATGCAATACATGACCTATGAGCCAACCTTCACTCATCCATGGGGTTTTCTCTGTTGTAGACATTGGAGCGTAGGTCATGAGCATTATGCAACTGATAATCTAAGTCTTGGAACCTTATTGTGCAATATGCATGATATGCATTTTGTGCCATGTTCAAATCTTGAAGTTGGTTGATAACCATCCTCTCAAACTGGGAATATGTAGGTTTAGTGTTCTCAGGAGGTTGGTAAACCTCAATGGCCATGGGTTGTAGATCATCTTCTCCTTGGTTTGCTCCACTAGTCCTGCTTCATGGTCATTGGCTCCAACTTCAATGTTTGCACTTTGTTCTCTTTCAACCAGCCATGTATGTCCACGGATAATGTATGTCTAGTCAACTACCACACCATTTTGGATGCAATACATTACAACAAGGTCACCTTCATTCAAGGTTGCATGATTGCTCCCCCTAGGCATGATAATCTTGGTCACCACCATTGCTAGCAACCTTTCCTCCACACAAATCCTTTCCACATGGAAATTTCGAATTTGCTCACCTTGATTGTGCACACATTGGTTGAAATATTGGACTTTCTTGAATTCATCCATTGTAGTAGTTTCACCCTTGCAAACTAGTAGTTTTCAGCCATATCCTTCCATGTTTGCCTATTGATTTCCATCTCAACGCCTTTGACACTAGATTTGAGGATGCCATTACTGAACTTGAGGTTGACATAGAAGACCTTCACTAAGTCTGGGTAGATCTTGCCGGAAAGCTCAAGGAAAGTCTTCAATTTTTTAGACTTGAGATGTTGGTTTAGAGTCTCAAAGTTCTCTGCCCTCGGCCATGACATACACAACACCTTAGGAAATATCATTTACTTCCTATTTATCTAAATCAATAAGGTTTGGATCCTTTCTTCATGCCTTCAAACCATGTTTCAAGCTTTCCATGATTCAAGGCAATGTGAGATGATGGAGTAGCTGGAGTGGAGTTTTCTTCATGTAACCGGGTTGTTCTCTGTCTTCTAGGCATGAAGAATTTAGGTTTAGTTCTTACTAGCAGATTGTTAAGACTCTGACAAGTGTACTAGGTCACGCAAGTAGTAACCTGTAAGACTGAGATATCATTTCCCAAGAGACTCGTGTATACTAAATAATTGCGTAATTGGTGACTAATTTAAACTAAAGAATGAATCCATATTTTGAGTTTCATGTACGAAATTAAAATTTGCATAAATGATTAATGTACCACACCTAGCCAAACTCGACCAAATAAGTAAACAATGTGTATATCAAGGCAGCCAAGTATCCAGCCTAGGCCGAGTTAGCCTAACTTGTACCGGTTTTAACCTAAGCTAAACATCTAAAAGGATAACCTGTACCTCATATCACCAACATAAGCCATCAAGGCAAGTAGCCGGCCTAGACCGACTACTCCAGCATATCCGGTAAGATTAGAGCCTAGGACGACCACTCCAACGAACTCAGTATAATGGAAACATCCGCGTTCAATAAACCTTAAGGGCCTAGGTTAGGGCCCTGGCCCACTCACAGCCCAAGTTAGAGCCCAAGCTAGAGCCCAAGTCAAGGCCCAGCCCATGGGATGGTCAGACATCATTAATGCTCTATAAATACACGTGGACCCCAGCAATTAAAGGTACGCATTCATTAATCACTAATTTGACTCTTTGAGAACTTTGACTTACTTGAGCTTCGGAGACTCTTCTGCAGGTAACCCCTCCTGGGTTCAAGCTGACATGTATCGACTGGGAAGAGGCCAACTGAAGAGATAGTGGACTACATAGTAAGGTGATACTCGTGTCTAACTTATCTTATTTGTTCTTTTGTAGGAACAATTGGCGCCCACCGTGGGGCACGAGACGAACACCTTTAATACCCGTTTTTCTCTGAAGATGGTTTCCACCCGCAGCAGAGCTGGAGTGAACAAGCAAGCGGATGCTGGTCCCTCTGGACCCCCTAGCATCACCCCTGATTTGGCCGCCATCCTCGACGGCCAAGCAAAGATGCAACAGGAACTCGCAGACCTGAAAAAGCGCAGTGCTGAAGAAATGGAGGCGTTGAGACAAGAGAACTCCTGCCTCAGGCGAAGGATCGAGGCTGATCCCAACCTGAAGGGAAAAGCCAAAGAAACCTCTGAAGCTGTGAAGTCTCTGGCTTTCCAGCCTACAGAGGAAGAAAGTGAATACAATCCCACCCCCCACACCTTCACCACCACCCAACAGACACCCGTTACCTCTACCCATCCCCACCACTTTACATTTGGTCAACCGGGGCTTACCGCACCCCCAACCCCCGCCGCCACCCTTCCTACCACCCAGATCCCCTAAAGCATACCCACCGCCCTCCACACCACACATATTCCACCCTACAACCCACAATATCTTCCCACAACCCACATTCCCCCTCACAACATCACCTCCACCTTTCCTGCTATGATCAACCACTCCGTTCCACCTCACATGCTCCCTCTTCACCAACCCAGACGCCGCCACCCATTCACGGACTTTATCGCCAACACCCCTCTCCCAGCCTAGTGGGAACCTTTCACCTTCGACCGCTATACTGGCGAAACCGACCCTGACGAGCACCTTAAAGTCTACATCACCCATGTCGCCTTGTACACGTCCCAGGACGCAGTCTTTTGCAAAGCTTTCTCCACCACCCTAAAAGGCCCTAACCTAGAATGGGTCACAACTCTTTCGCTCTACTCAATCGACAGTTTCGACATCCTCTCCCACATGTTTTCCACCCACTTCGCCGGAAGTCGTGCCCATCAAACCATCACCATATCCCTACTGGGTATCAGACAGGAACCTAACGAACCACTCAGAGCGTTCATCGATTGCTTTAGTAAAGCCGCCCTTCGTACACTGCACCTCAACCATGAGATGATTCTCCAATGCATGACTCTTACCCTATAACCCGGCCCCTTCGCCAACAACATCTATCTCCACCCACCTCCCTCCATGCACGAACTCAAGCTACGTGCAGCCGACTACGTCCGCATGGAGGAAATGCAAACACTTCACACCAAATTCTGCAACGACTATGCCGCAACCTCCAACCCCACCCCACAGCCTAATCCACGCCCTGATACCCGCTCACGTGAACCCCGCCAACCTCGCTTCACCAGATACGCCCCCTCATAGTAGCTCGTTCCCGCATTCTGGACGAAGCCCTCCAAGCCGATCTAATCCCTCCACCACGTAAGACAACCACACCCCCCAACGTCGACATGACCAAATACTGTCGTTACCACCGCAACCATGGCCACACTATAGAAGAATGCAAAGCACTCCAGGATAAAATAGAAGAATTGGTCCGTGCTGGCCACTTTCGCCGCTTCATCCGTAGAGATGACCATTCCTCCTCATCTCGATCCCGTCACCCCCCGCGACCTGACCACAAACGTAAACCAAATGACTCCCATCACAACAGCCACCCCGCCCAACCCCACAATCAACAACTAGAGCCCGCCCGCACCGACATCACCCTTGCCGACCCCTCCTTACGAGGCACCATTAACACCATCTCTGGTGGCTTCGCAAGCGGAGGCTCCACCTCTTCTGCCAGAAAAAGACACCTCCGTCATATACAATCCATCAACCACATCACCCATTCCCACCACAGACGCTGTATGCCCCCATTGTATTCACAGATGATGACTTCCACGGCCTCGACCACCAACAAGATGACCCCATGGTCATCACTGTCGAAATCGAGAATTATGCTGTTAAGAAAGTCCTTGTTGATCAAGGCAGCTCAGTTGACATCCTCTACTGGGCCACTTACTAAAAATTACAACTTCCTAACACCGCCATGGTCCCATATGATGAGCCCATATATGGCTTTTCCGACGAACAAGTATCCACCCGGGGCTACATAGACCTCCACACCGTCTTTCGGGACGGAACCCAAACCAAAACCATCCCAATCCGCTTCCTTATTGTCGATGCGCCAACATCTTACAACATCCTCCTGGGCCGTCCTTCCCTTAATACACTTGACGTAGTCGTCTCCACCCCCCACTTGGCCATGAAGTTCCCTGCCCCATCCGGCAGCATCCTGACCGTACACTGCGACCAGCGCTTAGCACGCGAATGCTACATGGCAAGCTTGCGACCACAACTCCCAATCCAACAAACCAACCATATCGAGCGACCCTCTAGTTCCAGCATAGCACTATCCGGTGAAGACCTTGACCCCAGAATAGGCCGGGATGTCCGCCTCGAACCAGTTGAGGATACCACTCCTCTAGAGCTTCCCAATGGTCACTTTATTAACTTAGGCACCGGTTTAAACTCTGACGAGCGTGCCACCATCACACCTATCCTCATCAACAACACAGATCTTTTTGCCTGGTCGGCCACCGACCTCCCTGGAGTAGACCCCCAGGTGGTATCCCACAAGTTGTCCATATATAAAGAAGCCTGCTACGTATCCCAGAAAAAACGCAAGCTTGGGGAAGAACGTCGACAAGCAGCCAAGGTCGAGGCTGACAAGTTATTGAGCGCAGGATTTATAGAAGAAGCTCAATACACCACTTGGCTTTCTAATGTTGTCTTGGTGAAGAAAGCCAATGGCAAATGGCGAATGTGCGTAGACTACACGAACTTGAACAAGGCTTGCCCTCGCGACGCCTACCCCTTACCTAACATTGATCGACTCGTAGACGGCGCGGCAGGAAACAAGGTGCTTAGCTTTTTGGATGCGTATTCAGGGTATAACCAAATCCCCATGGCCACAGCAAATATGCACAAAACCGCCTTCATCACGGACGATGCCAACTACTTCTATAGGGTCATGCCCTTTGGCCTCAAAAACGCCAGGGCAACTTACCAACGACTAATGAACAAAGTTTTCAGCCACCTAACAGGGCACTGTGTCGAAGTATACGTCGATGACATGGTTGTTAAGTCCCCAAGCCATCATCAACACGCTGAAGACCTGGCAGCAGTGTTCTCTGCGCTGCGCCAGTATAACCTTCACCTCAATCCCGACAAATGCGTATTCGGCGTTGACCGGGGTAAATTCCTTGGTTTCATGTTAACCCAACGCGGCATAGAGGCTAACCTTGAAAAATGCAAGGCTATCATCGAAATGCGCAGCCCCACTACTGTCAAGGAAGTCCAACGTCTCATTGGCCGTCTCACAGCCATCTCTCGCTTCCTACCCAAACTAGCTGAACAAACCCAACCCATAATCCAACTCCTAAAGAAATCCACCCGGTTCACGTGGACTGATGATTGTGAACAAATCTTCCAAAAACTCAAAACAACCTTAACCTCACCACCCATCTTCCACAAACCGGACACCAGCCAACCCTTGCTGGTATACATCACGGCCACCGACTACATCATCAACGCAGCGCTTGTTCAAGAAATAGAAGGCACACAACATCCTGTGTATTTTGTGAGCAGAACACTGCAAGAACCTGAAACCAGATATCAGATGGTAGAAAAACTAGCCCTATCTTTGGTCCACGCGGCACGTCGCCTCCGTCCGTATTTCCAAAACCACACCATAACCATTAAGACCGACTACCGAGTCCAAAAAATATTACAAAAACCAGATCTAGCCGGACGCATGTCATCATGGGCCGTGGAACTATCAGAATTCAACATCCGCTATGAACCCCACGGCCCCATCAAAGCCTAGTGCCTTTTAGACTTCGTCAACGACCTACAACAAACATCCATTGAGGACCAGTGGACACTTCATGTAGATGGTTCCTCAAATCCAAGGGGCGCCGGCGCCGACATCATCTTAGAAGGCCCTAACAATATCTTCATCGAAAAATCCCTTCAGTTTGCTTTCAAAACGTCAAATAACCAAGCCGAATACGAAGCCATCCTCGCCGGCGTTTTCCTAGCCCGTGAAGTCGGCGTCAAGAAGTTAACGTGCAAAACCGACTCCAAACTCACTGTAGGCCATCTAAATGACGAGTTTCAGATCAAAGACCCCATCCTTCTACAATATTACCGTCTGGTCCGTGCAGTTATTCAATCCGCCTTCGAACAAGTCCGCGTCGAACACAGCCCAAGAACCGACAACGTAAGGGCCGACATCCTTTCCAAATTGGCCAGCACCAAGCTCAAAAACCGTAACCGATCCCTACTACAGCAAACACTATCCACACCTTCCATCACACACACTTGCCAAAACTTAACCCACACCCCAATTAACAGCGTCACCCCCTCCCAAAGCCAAAACTGGACCACCCACTACATCCAATACCTCAAAACCAGCATCCCACCCCCTCGACGCAGACAAAACCTGGCTGGCTAAAGCTGCCAGGTACACCATGATAGGTGATGACCTCTACAAACGCGGATACGGCCAACCCCTACTTAAGTGTGTCACGGCGGAGCAAGCCCAATATATCATCAAAGAGCTACACGAAGGAATTTGTGGTTATCATTTCGGTGCACGCACCATGGTTACAAGAGTTCTTAGAGCCGGATACTTCTGGCCCACTATAGAAGCAGATTGCCAGGATCATGTCAGGAAGTGCAAGCCATGTCAGAAACATGGCAACCTTATTCATCAGAAACAGGAACAACTACATCACATACTATCCCCATGGCCATTCGCTAAATGGGGAATGGACATCCTAGGCCCCTTCTCACCTGGCAAGGGGCAAGTAAAATTCCTAATTGTAATCGTCGACTATTTTACCAGATGGATCGAAGCCAAGCCGGTAACCACCATCACGGCCCAGCAAGTCCAACAATTCGTGTGGAAGGACATTATATGCAGATATGGTGTACCACATACCATTATCACAGACAATGACCGACAATTCATCGACAAGGAGTTAGCCAAATTTTACACCGGCCTAGGCATCAAGCACATCACAAGCTCTGTAGAACATCCACAAACCAATGGGCAAGCAGAGGCAGCAAACAAAGTCATCCTCGTAGAGCTGCGCAAGAGGTTGGATACCGCCAAAGGCCGATGGCCTGAAGAGTTAATAGAAGTACTATGGGCTTACAAATGCACCCCCCAATCATCAACAAACGAATCTCCATTCAGCTTAGTCTACGGCGCAGACGCTATGATACCAGTAGAAATTGGCGAACCATCCCTGCGCCGAGAACTATACGACCCAACCCACAACCACCAAAACATGGCCTTACATTTCGACCTCCTACCCGAACTTTGAGAAAAAGCCCAGATACGCAACCTAGCTGCCAAACAATGAGCTGCTAGGAAATATAATGCAAATCTACACCCACGATCATTTGTCATCGAGGCCCTAGTATGGAGAATGGCCAACAGTGCTAGAAAGAAGGATGGCAAGTTCTCCCCTAATTGGGACGGCCCATACCGCATATGAGAAGATGTAGGAGGAGGAGCTTATCGCCTATAATAATTGTCTGGGGAAGAGATTCCCAACACATGGAATATATCCCACCTCAAGTTCTACTTCAGCTGAATGTGTATTGTAATCGAACCAATACTTGTAACCCCAGGTGTACTCTTTTTCCTGACTTGGTCTTTTTGCCCTAAGGAGGGTTTTGGCCAAGGAGGTTTTAATGAGGCACCCCTTTTCGATAAATAAAAAGAAGGGTTCCCTACTTTATGATTCTCTATGTGATTTATCTCTTGCTTAATTCGTTAAAGTTCCCAACCCTTACCCCAAGTAAGCGGCCTGGGTCGAACACCCTTATCTCTTGTTTAATTCGTTAAAGTTCCCCACCCTTATCCCAAGTAAGCGGCCTGGGTCGAACACCCTTATCTCTTGCTTAATTCGTTAAAGTTCCCCACCCTTACCCAAAGTAAGCGGCCTCGGTCGAACACCCTTAACATACAATCGATTGCGTCACACATACATCACATATAATCCAAAACCGACATACACAATAACATACAAAACCTTAACTGCATTTAAACATATGTGCAAGAATGTACCAACGTAACAAAAAGTACCAAATATTAAAGCCGAAATCCTACTCTGTTGCATCAGCTGCTACCTCCTCGGCATCGCCCGCCTTCTTCTCGTCTTCTACAACCTGCTGCGTTTCCTCATTCCCACTCTCGTCATCCTCCTGGACCAACTTCCCATCAATTACATCCTTATTTACATCAAACCTCGAGTCCGTTACGACCACATCTTGATGAAAAAAAGTCGCCTACCGCAATCCTTTCTCAAACCCATTAATGTGCTCCTGTATGATGCTGTTCTTCAGATCATCAAGCTCACCAACAGCTCCATCATACTTGTCCTTCAAATCATCGTAGTCCTCTTCCAGCTCCCCTATACATTTATTCAGCTTTTCCTCAGAGTCCAAGCAACGCACCCTCCATGTTACCAACCTTTTCCTCTCCGCTTCCCAATCTTCCTTTGCCTTTTCCAAAGCAGCCTTTTCCTCCTCCAGCTTATCCACCTTCCCCTGCAACTCCTCCACTCTTTCCCCACCACCCTCCTTCACCTCCCTCCTATAAAGTGACCCAACACACCGACTCAGAACTAAAGCTTTGCTCCCAAATTCCACCATTGTTCTCACAATGTGCTCCGCATCCATGTTGTCAATAGAGTTTACGACGGTGTCTAGGAGGGTAATCGAGATATCCTTCCTCACGGATATCTCCGGCAACTCGATCAGCCCAGCCTCCGACCCCTTCTCCCCGCTAGATGACCCCGTTCCAAGCAGGGCCGCCCTTACCTTCTTCACATCCTTTCCCTTCCTGGGTCGAGGCGGAAGCTCAACCTTCCTCTTTGTCCCGCTGTGGACATGCACCTCCACCACCGATTCCTGTAAGTTGGGAACATCAGTCTTCCCAGCCGCCTTGGCCTTAGTGGCCATTTCTTTCCTCAATGTCTGAAAAAGCGCCAGATTCTTCTTTCCAGACTACGCCATATGCCCTGCAATAACACATCACAACTCGGATCAAAACAACTTAACATTATTAACACAACTTAAGTAATAAAAAGATTCCTTCAATATCTATTATCGGGTGCACCGAATTATAAACCCTAACTAGGCCCTTAGTGGGCAACTTATCGACAAACTTCAACAACATCCCCACCACCTCCTTATCACTAGTCGACAACTCCTCCATTCCCATGTCTTTATACCGGGAAGGATTGCTGGTCCAACTAAAGGGAAACTTGGTACTCCCATCCGCATTCAAAAAGTGAGCTTTGCCCCCTTCCTTGACGACGACCTTGAAGTACCCATCCTTGAAATGCTTGAGAGACTGGGAGAAGGCATCCAGTCTGCTGATGCTAGGGTGACTTATCAAGGATAACCAAGTAGCCGGCCGCCGAGGTCTAGTGTCGTAAAAATACAAGAAAGCGTAAGGAGTAGGCTCCAAGTATAAAGACTGGCACAAAATGTGGAAGGCCTGCAAATAGGCCCAACTGTTCGGATGCAGCTGTGTAGGTGCCACATTCAATGGCCGCAATATGCCCATAGTAAAATCGTCTAGCGGCAATGGCACATGAAGTTGAGAGAAGTGGCACATGTACATGTAGAAAAACTTTTCGGTAGCCCCCTCCTGCCCATGGCATACCCGGTCGATAACACTAACCCTCTCTAGAGAAACAATGCCCCTACTGACACCCTTGGAGATAACAGGTGTGCAATTCAACCAAGAGTTTAGTAAGCGGGACCACCTGAACAAAGACGATTGATCGCGAACATCAACAGCCACCCACCCGTAGCCGCCTTTCGTCGGCCAATTGCTCTCCTCCAACTCTCCGGGGGGATCCTCCCAAACCTCCTTCACAACCTCCATTGGCATCCCACTTGTAACAACCCCATAACTCGTACCCTCGTCATCAAGCCACCTATCTTTACTCCTCTCCGACTCGGTACTCTCGCTACTACTAGACGTAGACATGCTATCACTACTAGACATATCTAGTTTTGTTTTTTCGAGAAGATCTCGATCGAAAGTGAAGACTAGTCGGACAGTATTACGTGCACAAGATCTCTGGATTCAGAACTCTCGCAAATGAAACAAGTAACCCCTCATCTGTTTTCAAACCCATATTTATAGTCCACAATCCCAAACGACGAAACTCTTCCCGCCAAAATAATACCCCAGACCAATCGACACCATCATTGCAAAAGATATGACACTTCAAAACGACGGCACCAAAAATTTTTCGATTTGACCACTGACACCCCTTCACCTACCTTCTGACGGTTACAACTTCTTAGCCTTAACACTGTTCACCACACTTAAAGGCTGGGGGATTGGTGTATCACACCTAGCCGGTTCCGCTAGCATATTAACACATATCACCCTTGACCGACAACTCATATCGGACAAGGCTGGGGCACTGTTGTACCACACCTAGCCAAACTCGACCAAATAAGTAAACAATGTGTATATCAAGGCAGCCAAGTATCCAGCCTAGGCCGAGTTAGCCTAACTTGTACCGGTTTTAACCTAAGCTAAACATATAAAAGGATAACCTGCACCTCATATCACCAACATAAGCCATCAAGGCAAGTAGCCGGCCTAGACCGACTACTCCAGCATATCCGGTAAGATTAGAGCCTAGGCCGACCACTCCAACGAACTCAGTATAATGGAAACATCCGCGTTCAATAAACCTTAAGGGCCTGAGTTAGGGCCCTGGTCCACTCACAGCCCAAGCTAGAGCCCAAGTCAAGGCCCAACCCATGGGATGGTCAGACATCATTAATTCTCTATAAATACACGTGGACCCCAGCAATTAAAGGTACGCATTCATTAATCACTGATTTGACTCTCTAAGAACTTTGACTTACTTGAGCTTCAAAGACTCTTCTGTAGGTAACCCCTCCTGGGTTCAAGCTAACATGTATCGACTGGGAAGAGGCCAACTGAAGAGATAACAGACTACATGGTAAGGTGATACTCGTGTCTAACTTATGTTATTTGTTTTCTGCAGGAACAATTAAAATTGAACTTTGGAAGTTAAAGGCACTTATGAATGGAAAAGATTAGAAATGATATGAATTGATATTGTTGGGTTAGAATTCACCAACTATGCTCTCATGCAACTTTAATTTGACATCCTCTGCATTAATATGCTAATGCTCCACAATTTTACTCAAACCCTTATTCCTCAATGGATTGAGCCTAAATTTCCTTATTAAGAGTCAATTCCTTGATCTCTTAATAAGCAAATTTGCTTAATGCATTAGGGTTTAAGACAACCAATGGGTCAAGCCCCACTCCTAGGTACAAGCTCCATTAAGTTTTCTTGTTCCAAATCAAGGTTTCAAAACATATTTCCACACCCAATGAACAAAAAATCATGTAATGGATGGCTAAACCAATGCAAGCATTAAGTGAAGAAACAAGAAGAGTAGCATTCAATGAAAAAGGCATTTATATATTCAAATCATTGCAATTACATAAGAGTGCAGTGGCTACATCTAACCTCAACAAAAATGGGTTTAGCTCTCCATTGTCATAGAGAGCTCAAACTTGTAAATGGAAGAAATGGAAGAGAAAGAGATACAAAGAGGAAGATGGAGTTGTTCCCACAAGCCCTAGTACTCCTCCAAGCTCTCCAAAATGAGTGTTCTTGTGCCTCCCACTGCCAAAGATTGTTTCCTCTTGAAAATCTAGAAGAAATAGGTTTAATTTTGCCACATCAGCACAGGTGCTGCTCAACGTCGTCCTCACACCGCTCAACGTCCAAAAAATGCGAGCCAATTAGCGCTTAGCCTTGAATTCTAGCGCTGAACACTAGAAAAGGAGAGAGAAATGAGGCTTAGCCTTGAATTCTGACGCTCAACCTTGAAATGCTAAGTTCAAATCTTAAAATTTGGCTTTTTTTCTTCTTTCTTCTCTGGTTGACCACTTCTTTGGCTTGAGACAAAAGCTTCCTATTATTAAATTGGACACAAAAATGGGGATTAGTAGTATAATTAGATCTATGTAACCCATATTGTATTTATTCACAAAAGTAAAGTAAAAGTGAGGATTAAGTGGATAAAAAACTCAAGAGGAGTTGGTTTTGTTAGCAAAAGATAGCCAAGATGAATGTAAAAATCTACATTATCAACTCTGCCAAACTTAAAACCTTGCTTGTCCTCAAGCAAAAGGGTAACTTGGCCTAGATGAACAACACAATTGCACCGATCTAGCAACTCAAGAGAACATAGTTAAACAACCAAAACAAATGTCAATTTTGCTTGCTCTTATTTGAAAGATTGTTTGGCACATGTGTTTCATTAGCAAGGCAAGTTAAAGCTATGGTGCTCACAAAACAAAAGCTTCACAAGTGCATGCAAAAGTTTATAAGGGATCAACAATCATGGCAAAATGTTTCCTTGATCAATGGGAACCACTTCTCACAAGAACAAGTGTTTCACTCAAGCCCACTAGTGTATGGATATAAATAACATTCTCTCCACCATCACAATGTCACACAATTTAACTTTGCTTTTTGATCAAAATGGCTAAAACTTTCACAAGCATGCTATCATCACAAGGGCTTTTATGGCTTGTATCGTGGCTAGGCTAAGAAGGAAATTTGGTTTTTCAGGATAACAAAAGTACCTTGAGCTAAGAGAGCAACTAATCAAATCATGAAAGTATTTTTCTCCCTTCTCTATTGAACAAATGAAACCAGTTCCCAACTTGCTTGCACCAATTTTTATTCTTTGCACCAATTTTTTGTTTTGTTTTTGAATTGAACCAAAAACTTTACAAATTTTCTCATGCTCCCTTATATCAACAATAATTCCCCCAAACTTGAACCATACTCATGACTAACAATCATTTGCTCTCTCAAGCTCAAAGTAAGGTAGTCATAATGTTCACTATGCTTAGGGTTCAAGGAATGACACATTTTGTCTTTAAGGCTCAAAGACTCAAAGGGTTTGCACAAGAAATCTACTTGAAAAAGATTGGCTCAATTATATAACAGGAAAAAGAAAGATGGCCTTGATCATCTTTAGCATGCAAGTAAATGTAGCAAATGAACTCAAGAAAAATCAATTATGAGTCCACAATGATAGCATTCACACAAATCAACTCTAGGGCACAACCTCTCATAGGGTACTTTTGGTTCCACAATTGTCAACATATGTCAAAATCATTGATCACAATTAAAATCAAGCATCACTATATCATAATGAGATCAACCACAAGCTCATGCTTACAAGCAAATTCAACATCATTTCATAACATGCACAAAAGATGATCATGAAAAGTATCAAGTCAATGCAAAAGATTAGTTCACCAACCATGGTACAAAGTTCAACACTATCAAAAGAAAGTCTAAAAGCATAATTGAAAATCAAGACTATTTATAAAACAAGTCCTGCAAAAGAGAGTCATCTTTCAGCTCCAAGGCTCTCATGAGACGCTATCCTCACTCTTGGCGGAGCAATCATCATTGGACCCCTCCTCTTCATCATCATTAGTAGCTGCAGTAGAGGAAGTCACCCCTCCTCCTCTAGAAAGGTTGGCCTAGTCCCTAGGCCATGCTACTCTAGCCTCGACTTCCTCAGCAAATAAAAGATGCAGCTCAAGCATGGCTAAAGACACATCTCGGATCATCTCCATGTGTACCACTCCGAGTCGACGGAGGGCATTTAGCTTGAGGTCCAAGGATTGCATGTGCAACTACATCATCTGCCATGCATCAGGGGAAGGGGAGTTGGTTGTTGGCTAGGATTAAGTGGTGGTGGTGATGGTTTGAATTTGAGAGAGATTTGAGATTGGGGGAGGAGTGGCTCAAAATTGGGAGAGTGGAGAGTGAGAGTGAGAAAGGCTAAGGGTGAGTGTTGGGTAATATTGGGCCAAATCACTTTGCACACAACCTAAATGATTCAAAATTATGCTCGAGCCAGCGTTGAACACCCAAAACCAGCATTGAGCGCTGTATCAGCAAAAACAGGGTTTTTTGGTTTTTTGGTGTGGCGTTGAGCGCTAAAGCTGTAGAGGTGTATTATTCTTGTTGAGGCTGAGCGCCAGAAATCAAGGCTGAGTGCTGAAGCTGTAGTGGTCATTTTTTCTCACTAAGGCTGAGCAGTATGGGGCAAGGCTGAGCGTCAAAGCTGCAACAATTATGATTTCTATGCTTTTTCTCTCAACCTTTGGACCTTGGCACTCAACACTTATGCAAACATGTATTCAAACAAAAATGAAGCTAAGACTAACTTAAATACACTCTAAAACCACACTAACAACATCAAAAGCTTGATGCACACATGACTTAAAACAAAGAGAAAAGCATGCTATACTTGACATCAATTTTCACAAACACACCAAATTTCACAACAAGACGTAAAACAACAAACTGAAATAAGAGAAAGAGTTTAGAACGCTGGGTTGCCTCCCATGAAGCGCTTGTTTAACGTCACGAGCTTGACGGGTAAGGTGCTTAAGCTTGGTTGGTGCTTTTGGTGTGCTCCTTCCCAACCTCACATCTATACAACTTCAATTGATCACTAGTCACCAATTTAGTCCTTCTAGAATAAGGAGCTTCAATTTCAATCCTTCCATCAACTTTGATGTCTCTAATAACCCATAGCCTTGCCCATTTTGACTTGAATCCTTTGTCATCACAATTGGTTGGTCGGGTCTAAGCCCATTAGTCCCCATCAAAGAGTGGTGGTGAACTCGAACGTCATCTTTCTCTTCCTTCTCTTCATTCACTTTCGCAGAGAAACAATTGGAGCACTTTTCAAGCAACTTTGTAGCTTGTCAAGGTCTACTAGTCACAGATAAGAATTCATTGATGGCCTTAAGACTAGTTTGTTCATCAATCGGTTCTTGCAAAGCTTTAAGAACATTGAGCGTCACCTCTTCATCTTAGTCTTTCAATTTTAGCGTTCCATCATCCACATTGATAACAACCTTTGTTGTCTTCTTGAATGGCCTCCCAAGAATGAGTGGCACCCCTTCACCTTTCTCCATTTTCCATCACCACAAAATCAACTGGGAATTTAAGCTTATCTATTTGGACCACCACATCTTCCACCATGCCATAGGGGTATTTGATGGAGCTGTCTGCTAGTTGCAAGGTCATCCTTGTTGGCTTGGCTTTGAGACCACCAATCTTTTTAGGCATAGATAAGGGCATCAGATTAATGCTAGCCCCTAAGTCAACAAGAGCTTTCCCCATATCTTAATTTCCAACGATGTAGGGGATGGTGAAGCTACCCGGATCCTTGAATTGTGGAGGAAGATTTTTTTGAATAATGGCACTACAATTCCCTTGCATTTCAATGGTTTCCTGCTCTATGTATTTCTTATTTTTTTCTAAGGAATTCCTTCATGAACTTTGCATAAGAAGGTATTTGTTAAAGTGCTTCAGAAAAGGGGATCTTGATCTCAAGTTGCTTGAATATGTCTTTGAACCGAGCTAACTGTTTCTCCTTCTCTTTTCTTGAAGGATTTTGAGGATAGGGAGGGGGTTTCACAACAACTTTCTCTTTTTGTCTTTTCTCTTTATCTTTCTATTCACTTTTATTCTCTTCTTCTTCCACGCCAATCTCTTCATCAACTTCTTCCTCCTGAATATCTTCTTCATTCTTTTTCTTTTCTCTAGCCTCCACCTTTTCTTTAGAACCTAGCCCAACCTCCTTTCCACTTCTAGTGAAAATGGCCTTACATTGCTCTTTGGGGTTCGTTTCGGTGTTGGCGGAAAAAGAACTTCCTCGTTGGTCAGCCAATTGCTTGGCCAATTGCCCCACTTGCACCTCCAAGTTTTTTATTGATGCATCAGTGTTCTTTAGATTTTGAATTGACATTTGCAAGAACTGCTGCGTCATGTCCTCAAGCTTTGAGGTTCTGTCAGTCAAAGAGGGATGGTGATAACTTGGCTGAGTTGGGGGTCTATTAGAGGGTCCTGATTGGCCTATGTTCTCGTGAGGCCTGCATTCTTGATTGAAATTTCCTTGATGGCCCTGATTACTCATATAACTAACTTCCTCTTAAGATGTTCTTTGCATGGCACATTGTCCATTAGAATGGTTTTCCCCACACAATTCACAGCCTTTCCCTTTTTGATTTTGAGCTAGAGACACATTTTGAAGTTCTTGAGGAAGTTGAGAAAGTTTCTTCATAAGAGCTTCAAGTTGTTGAGTCATGATTTTGTTTTGAGCTAGCAAGGCATCTTGGGATTGAAGCTCTAAGACACCTTTCTTTTGTACATGGGTTCTCTCATTATAAGCATCATTGTCACTAGCTACCATGTTCTCTACCAACTCGTAGGCTTCCTCTAGTGTCTTTAACTTGATATTTCCTCCAGCTGAAGTATCCAACATAAGCTTTGTTTGGGATCTAAGCCCTGCCAAGAAAAATGTAATTTGTGTATGTTGATCGAACCCATGAACAGGAATTTTCCTTAGCCGTCCTTTAAATCTATCCCATGCTTGACCCAAGGACTCATCAACATCTTGTTGGAATGCAAATATATCTTGCTTTCCCTTGTTGACTTTGGACTGGGGAAAATATTTGCTCACATCATCCCAATCAGTGAGGCTACTCTCAAGGAAGGAATTCAGCCAGGCTTTAGCAGGTCCTGCTAGTGAGAACGGGAAGAGACTCAGGCGTATGGCTTCATAAAGAACTTGATGGATCTTCATAGTATTACATATCTCTAAGAATGTGGCCAGATGAGTATATGGATTTTCATGAAACAGGTCGTTGACTAATTACTCTGAACCAGGTGAATAAAAGCTGGCTTCATATCCATGTTAGTGGCATTGACGGTTGGCCTAGCAATACTGTTGAAGTTGATATGGCCTGTGAACGTTGCATAATCTTCCAAAGTGCGTTTTTCACGACCTCTACCATCACCATGAGGATTTCCAGCCATTTCTTCTTTTGGAAAAGAATTAAGATTCTGATAAGTAGATATAAGAGTGTGTGAAGCAGAAAAGTGAAAGGAAACTTACTGTGCTTGAGTGATTTCTGCGGGCATTTTTCTCTATCTCAGGATCGACAAGGAGTGGTTCTGAAGATACAGTCCTCCTTGTACGGATCCTACCCTGCATAAACTATAGAACAACAACAAAAGCAAGCTCGAATTGCAAGTTAGCCCAAAAAATGTGTGTATATAAGTAAACAAAAACAATAAATATGAACAAAAGAATTAAGTCTAAATAAGTTAAAAATCACACAATAGTCTAGTTTTAGACACGGGTCCCCGACAACGGCGCCAAAAACTTGTTAAGACTCCAGCAAGTGTACCAGGTCGCGTAAGTAGTAAATGGTATGACCGAGATATCGTTTCTCAAGAGACTCGTGTATACTAAATAATTGCGTAATTAGTGACTAATTTAAACTAAAGAATAAATCCATATTTTGAGTTTCATGTACGAAATTAAATTTTGCATAAATGATTAAAATTGAACTTTGGAAGTTAAAGGCACTTATGAATGGAAAAGATTAGAAATGATATGAATTGATATTGTTAGGGTTAGAATTCACGAACTATGCTCTCATGCAACTATAATATGAAATCCTCTACGTTAATATGATAATGCGAACCCACAATTGTACTCAAACCCTAATTCCTCAATGGATTGAGCCTAAATTTCGTTATTAAGAGTCAATTCCTTGATCTCTTAATAAGCAAATTTACTTTATGCACTAGGGTTTAAGACAACCAATGGGTCAAGCCCCATTGCTAGGTACAAGCTCCATTGAGTTTTCTTGTTCCAAATCAAGGTTTCAAAAGATATTTTCACACCCAATGAACCAAAAATCATGCAATGGATGGCTAAATCAATGCAAGCATTAAGTGAAGAAACAAAAAGACTAGTATTCAATGAAAAAGGCATTTATATATTCAAAGAATTGCAATTACATAAGAGTGCAGTGGCTACATCTAACCCCAACAAAAATGGGTTTAGCTCTCCATTGTCATGGAGAGCTCAAGCTTGCAAATGGAAGAAATGGAAGAGAAAGAGATACAAAGAGGAAGATGGAGTTGTTCCCACAAGCCCTAGCACTCCTCCAAGCTCTTCAAAATGAGTTTTCTTGTGCCTCCCACTGCCAAAGACTGTTTCCTCTCAAAAATCCAGAAGAAATAGTTTTAATTTTGCCACATCAGCATAGGTGTCGCTCAGCATCGTCCCCGCATCGCTCATCGTCCAAAAAATGTTAGCCAATCAGCGCTTAACGTTGGCTTCTGGCTCTCAACGCCAAAAAATGCGACAAGAATGACGCTCAACCTTGAATTCTAGTGTTGAGCACTGTAAAATGTGAGAGGAATGGTGCTTAGCCTTGAATTCTAGCGCTTTGCCTTGAAATGCTAAGTTCAAATCTTCAAATTTGGCTTTTTTTCTTCTTTCTTCTCTGGTTAACCACTTCTTTGGCTTGAGACAAAAGCTTCCTATCATTAAATTGGACACAAAAATGGGGATTAATGGTATAATTAGATCTATGTAACCTATATTGTATTTATTCACAAAAGCAAAGTAAAAGTGAGGATTAAGTGGGTAAAAAGCTCAAGAGGAGTTGTTTTTGTTAGCAAAAGATAACTAAGATAATGGTATAAATCTACATTATCACAAATATGAATACCAATGGATAATGCTTATGCATGTATTTATAGAATCAGCGTGTTGATTTTTAAAATCAATGAATTAATTTGTACAAATATTCTGGTTTCAATGCAGTACAAGAAATCACAATCAATTAATAGTAATGGAATTTGTATCAGAGCATTCAGTGATGTGTTTCCCATGTGTTTTATGTGCTATTCACTCAAAAATAGTTCACACCAAATGCATTCACATTGGAAATCATGCAATTAAAGTACTTTATGGTCAATGCAATCTAAAAAGTTATTTTTTTCTCTGATGTAATAGTTGTTATATGTTGCTACTATAGTCCAAATAATGTCATGTGATGGATACTTTGACTGGGTCAATGAATTAAAATCAATTCAAGAAAATTCACATCAGCATAAGTGAAATCAACACATAAAAATACAGAGTCAGTCGACTAAAATTGTACAAGGTCATAAATGTTTTATGTAGTGGTAGTTTTAAATGAAATTTGTGTTGTTTTTGCAATTTAGCTAACTAAAAATTTCATATCACATGAAATTCACACTAAACCAATTTAAGTGAAATATATGTGTTGTTTTGTGAGGATTAGCAAATTGAAACAGTTCCATAACACAAATTATGCAGATTCTGACAATTTAAGTGAAATTTATGTGCTGATTTTGCAAATTTAGCTAACTAAAATACTGGAGTTCACAGATTATGCAGAATTTAACACTTTAAATGCAACAAGCATATGATCTAATAAAATTAACAAGCCAAACAGATATCAACATACATTCTTCATGTCAAAAATACCTAATTCAGTTATAAGCTTGTTGAATATATCATGTGTAAGTGGTCTAGTGAGTAAATCTGCCAATTAGTTTTCAGCTTTCACAAACTTGATTTCAATTTCACCTTTTTGAATATGATCTCTTATGAAATTATGCCTGATTTCGATGTGTTTAGTTTTAGAATGCTGAATTCGATTCCTAGTTAGGTTGATTTCACTTTTATTGTCACAATAAAGAGGTAACTTCTCTAACTTTACACCATAATCCATAAGTTGATGCTTCAACCATATGCTTTGAGAACATGCATTTCCAGCTGCTATGTACTCAGCCTCAGCAGTAGATAGTGCTACACATGTTTGCCTTTTACTATTCCATGAGATTCAGCTTGATCCAATTAGATGGCATGTACGACTTGTGCTTTTTCTATCCAATTTGCACCCTACATAGTCAAAATCTGAAAAACCACTAAGAAAAATGTTAGACTCATTAGGATACCACAATCCAACATCAGTTCTCCCTTTCAAATACTTGAGAATCCTCTTTGCAGCTTTGAAGTATGATTCCTTTCGATTGAATTGAAACCTTACACACAAGCAAACACCAAATTGGATATCCGACCTACTAACAGTTAGATATAGCAAAGAACCAATCAACCCTCTATATTTGGTTGAATCAACTTGTTTTCCATCTTCATTTGCATATAGAAAGGCAATTTGTAGCAATTGGAGTGGCAGCCTCTTTGCAATCCTTCATTTTAAACTTTTTCAGTAGGTCAAAACAGTATTTGGCTGGCTTAAAAATGTCCCATGCTTGAGTTGTTTCACTTGCAACCTTAGGAAGTAGGTTAGCTCACCCATCATAGACATCTCAAATTCTTCCTGCATAGCTGCAACAAACTCTTCACACATAGAGTTATTATTTGATCCAAAATTATATCATCAACATAAACTTGAACAATTATCACATCACTTGCATGTTTTCTAATGAAAATTGTTTTATCAACAACACCTCTAGCATAACCTTTTGATAAAAGAAAGTTGCTTAGCTACAGGTGCATATGTTTCATCAAAATCAATACCTTCCTCTTGATTATAACCTTTAACAACTAGCTTGGCCTTATTCCTAACAATGTTACCATTTTCATCCATTTTATTCCTAAACATCCATTTAGTACCAATCACATTCATTTCATCAGTTTTAAGAATAAGAGACCACACTTCATTTCTATTGAATTGATTAAGCTCATCTTGTATAACAACAACCCAATTACTATCACCTAATGCATCATTCACAATTTTAGGTTCAATTAGAGACACAAATGCAACATGTTCAAAGAATACAAGCTTGTGTCTAGTGGATACTCCTTGTTTTATATCACCAGTTCCGTTGTCCTTTGATAATCCCATGGGTTCAATTCATTCCTTGGATAAGTTGTTGTCTACAACTTTTTTAGCCGACTGAATTTCCTTTTCAACTGGCTGATTTCCTGCAACAAATTTATTTTCTACAATAGTTTGATTTTCTTGCAACATATCTTCTTCATTTGTAATCTTAGGTCTTTGATCTTACTGCACTGGGTTAGTTTCATCAAATACAACATGCACAAATTCTTCAACAATCATTAGTCTTTTGTTGTAAACCCTATATGCATGGTCATTTATAGCATAACCTAGAAAGATGCCTTCATCCGCTTGTGAGTCAAATTTTCCAAGTTGCTCTTTTTCATTATTTAAGATAAAACATTTGCAACCAAAATACTTTTAGGTGATTTAGAGTAGGCCTTCTACCTTTGAAAAGCTCATAAGGTGTTTTCTTTAAAATTGCCTTATTAACACACGGTTTAAAACATATGAAGTTGTGTTGACTACATCAGCCCAAAAGTACTTTGACAATGATGTTTCCTTTAACATGGATCTAGCTAGTTCCTCTAATGATTTGTTCTTCCTCTCAACCACTCCATTTTGTTGTGGAGTTCTAAGAGCTGAAAAGTTATGCTTAATACCATGTTTTTCACAAAAGTATTAAAACTTTTCATTTTGAAACTCTCCACCATGATCACTCCTTAGAAAGACTATTTTAGAACCTTTTTAATTTTTTAAAACATTGGCAAGTTTCTTAAAAGCATAAAAGATTTTATTCTTAGTAGCTAGAAATAAAGTCCATGTAAATCTAGATAAATCATCAACAATAAGAAATGCATAATAGTTTCCACCAAGACTCATAGTTCTAGAAGGACCAAATAGATCCATGTGAAGCAATTCCAAGGGCCTTTAAGTTGAAATACAATTTTTGGGTTTAAAGAAAACCTTGGTTTGCTTTCCCTTTTGGCATGCTTTACATATTCTATCCTTCTCGAACTTAAGTTTTGGTAAATCTTCAACTAATTGTTTTCTATTTAGCCGATTCAAATGATGCATATGTATGTGACAAAGCCTCCTATGCCATAACCAGGTATCATCCTCTTTTGTAAGCAAACAATGAATGTTAAATGATGCATGATGCAGATTAAACAAGTATATATTGTTGACTCTTTTTCCTAACAACACAATGCTACCACATGCATCATAGATAAAGCAATAGAGCTGTCAAAATGGGTCGCCCGGCCCGGCCTAGCCTGACCCATCATGGGTTGGCAACTTAGTGGGCCAGCCCAACCTTGCTCACTTATTAGCGAGCCGAAAAAATTCGAACCCGAACTAGTCCACCATGGGTTGCTGGGTTAAACAGGTTGGCTCAATAACCCACTTAATTAAAATAAAATATAAATTTTCTTAACCTAGAAATTATAATTCAAATTAAAATTTAAATAAAAAAATGTTAACTAACAATATTCAAAGACTAAGTAATAAATAATTTAATTAATTTCACAATACTAATAATAATGTTACATGTTAGTGCAAAACCATGCAAGCAATTTTGAGTTAAAAAGAGTGCCTCAACATTTTCTAGAAGAATGGAAGAACGATATTTGGTTAGCACACGAGAACCAAGACTAAAGGTAGACTCACTAGCAAAGATAGTGATTGGAATGCTAAGCACATCATAAGCCATTCCATTTGCCAATCCACCAATGTGTTTGGTTAAAAAAAAAACCATACATTGCAAAGCCCAACATAATATGTGTGACCATACACCAACCCGGCTCACCACGGGTTAAACCCAGGTGAGCTTGGTTCTTGGTGGGCTGGGTCAAAAAATAACCTGTATTGAAATTTGTAAAAAAATTTCAACCCAACTCAGCTTGAACCCATGGTGGGTCGGGTTAGCCCATGGGTTCTGACCCACTTTGACGGCTCTATAAAGCAATGGTTTGGTTCAAACACAACTTTAAAACCTTTGTTACATCGTTGGCTTATACTTACCAAATTGTGTTTTAGCCCTTCAACCATAAGCATGTTGTGGATGTTGAATCAGGCTCAATTGCTTATGACTCCACTTCCAAGTATCCTTCCTTTACTATTGTCACCATAAGTAACAAAGCCTTCATCTTTTAGTTCCAAGTTTGCAAATTTGGACTTGTCACCAATCATATGCCTTGAGCAACCACTATCTAGGTACCATAGGTCTTTCTTTTCATGTTTTATGACCTGTAAAACAACATAGTATTACATGGTGTAACATGGTTATGCCTTTCTAGATCCTTTTGGGATCCATTTCATAAATCCCTTAGGTACATCATATTTTCTAACATTGCAATTCTTAAGCACATAACCTTTCTTCATACAATAGTTGCAAGAAATGAATGGCACAACATTTGGCTGACTCTTGGAAAAGAAACTAGAGAACTTCTTGGCTTTCTTTTCAAGGATTGGATTATAACCAAGTCCAGCCTTCCCAAAAACACAATTTTGAGCGTCAAGAACAACTTCTAGGTTTGTTTTTCCTATTGTGAACTTTCCACAAGTTTTCAAAAGATATTTTACTTGATTTTTCAAAGTAGTGCAGTTTTCACAAGGTTTTATAGCCAGCTATTTTTTAGAACAATCGATTGAATTACTGTAAATCATTTCTAAATGTTCGAAATCAAATTTTAAGTTGGTTGTTTCTGATTCTAGTTAGCTAACTTTGTTTTCTAGCCAACTATTTAATCATTTTAGCCGATTAGCCTCACTATGCAACTCTTCAAAGTCATGCAACAATTGGTAATAGTCATTTTTATCTTTGGATGACAAGGAACTCACTTGGCTTGATGAGGATGATTCATATCTGGCCATTAGTCAAAGATTTGCTTCCTCATTTCCTTCTTGAGATGAAGTACTTGTTGAATCATCATTGTCCTTCCAAGCTATGTAGGCACGTCTTTCCTTGGCATTTTTCTCCTTTTTCCTGTCACCAAACTTCTCCTCCTCTTTGTTAACATAAGACATTCAATCTTGATATGTCCTTGCTTTCCATAATTAAAACATGATAATTTAGAAGTATTACTTGAATCATTTTGTTTATAAATGTACCTCCTCTGATTACCTTTGTTGCCTTTCCTCTTGAGATACTTCCCAAACCTCTTGACTAGTAGATTCAAGTTCTCATTATCACTTGATTCAGCTACCTCTTCCTCGGTTTCATCACTCTTCTTAGAGCTAGCCTTCAAGGCTATGGTTTTACCTTTCTCTCACTTGACTCAAGCTCACTTAACTTTTGCATTTCAATTTCATGCTTTCTTAGTTTGCCAAACAGTGCAGCTGTGGTGATGATGAATAAATCCTTAGATTCTTAGATGGTAGTAACCTTTGGTTGCCAACTTCTATCAAGACACTTTAGCACTTTGATGTTTATCTCCTTTTTGTCAAATTCTTTGTTTGGACCCATGAGATGGTTGACAATGTGAGTGAACCTCTTTTGAACTTCAGTTATGTACTCTCCTTTTTGCATCTTGAAAAGTTCATACTCTTGAATCAAGGCATGCTTCCTTGCTTTCTTCACTTCATTCATCCCCTCATGTTTGACTTCTAGTGCATTCCACATTTCCTTTGCACTCTTACATTGAGAGACTCTAAAAAATACATTCATACTCAAAGATGAAGTGATAATATTCTTTGTATTGCAGTCATATTGAGCTCTTCCTTTCTTCATCCGTCCATTTAGTTCAAGGCTTGTTCACCTGTTTATTTTCAACAAGACATCTAGGAGTGTATGGTCCATTAACTATTGCATCCCAAATCCCTTTTTTTATAGATTCGATGAAAATTTGTGTTCTTATTTTCCAAAACTAATAGTTTATGCCACTAAACATAGGTGACCTATGAATAGGGGCACTTTCAGTAAAATAGGGTTTATTTTAAACCATTTCAAAAAATCTTTTTATCAAACTTGAATATCTTTTTGAAATGGGTTTATACACCAATTGTTCGTTTTGAAATGGTGATTTAAGCCAAGAAGGGGCAAGGGTTGAATTGGCTGTTTAAAACTTTTTCAAAAGCATAAAACCACTTTTAATTGAAACAAATAGATTGGAGAGTTAGAATGTAAAAGTTGTTGAACAATACACTTTCAATCAATCAAAAAATAAAAAAAAAGTAGACTAATTTGTTCTTGAGCTATGAAACAATCGATTAACAATTTAAATCAGTCGGCTAAAATACCTGGAATTTAAGCAGAATGTAGAATTCACATATTTAACTCAAACAACAAACTTTTACATACAAGACTTGTTCCAAACAATATTTCTAACAAGTATACAACCTTAGATTACACAAGAACACATTAAAGCACAACAAAGAGTAGATTCCTTAGTTTTCTTGAGTTTTTAGAGTGATTCAAAGTGAGTGAGATGAAGGAAAGAGAATTGCACAATTGTTTTTATACTGGTTCACTCAATCATAGAGCTATATCCAGTTTACTAGGACAAGCTGAGCCTACTTTCCACTATATTCAAAGTTTTACAAATCACACACCAAGATTACACTTTTGAACAAAGAAACTCACAAGAATTTTGACTCACAAAAATCTAGACTAACACCCTGCAAGAATCACACTTACAGACCTGAAATCACATATGGCAAACAACTAGAGGCACAAGAACAACCAAACCTGATGGTGGCTCTCTCTAACCAACCATACATGTGTTCTTCAGCTAATCCCAGGCCAAAATGCCTCCAAGATCAACCAAGATCTTCAATCAACATGTTGCAGTTGTGTATTGCAGAGAGAGGGAGAGTTTTCTAGTGATGATTGACAAGATTTTGCGCTCAAAAAATTAGAATTATACCTTTGCTCTCGAAAACACAACATATATATTCTAGTTTAAGTGAAATAAATCGGTTGAGTTTTTCATATAGTCAGTTGATTTCACTTAAGTTAAGTGAAATCAGTCGATTGAAAAATAATTCAACTAATTGAATACATTCATACCAGAAACTATATACTATAAGCCTTTTAACCTGTTAAAACTTATTTTAATAGATTAAAAGAGACACACTAAGACTGACAAGACATCTAACCTATGTCGTATAGCCTACGAACATGATGTAACACCTAATCATTACACTTAACACATTATTTCCATATTTAATACACTAGAAAAGTAATCTTCAAGTGGATCTTCATCAATCTTCATTAAACACATATGATATTCATGCACTTGGCTTTATCAAATCTTTGCTTCAAGCTTGCTTGTGCCAACAACTTTTATTTTTTTTGCAATGATGATATTTCACTTTAAATGGTTGAAGTGTTCTTTGTTCTCTTGTTTGTTTTTTTGTTTTTTTTTTTGTTGAATAATATATAGTAGTTCATGACTTTCTAATAGACTTTGTTTTTCCATTGTGCTAAACAAGGTATCCGTTTCTTTTCCTGTGCTCATATTTATAATCTTTTCCTTCAGAGTGTGTTTGGATAAAGTATTTTAATGAAGCAATTCATTTTTTTGAAGAATTTAGATTTCTTTGTAATGAAATGTTTTGTTTGGATAGAGAAATTAAAAAGCATTTCAAATGCAAGCATTTTTTTGAAGGATTTCAATTAGCTAAATTAGTAGAAATTCAAATACCCTCAAAATAGGTGAAATTTGAAATTCTTCTCACTCAACCTCACATCACATTCTAGACGACCTGGACAGGCACGACGATCCGGACAGACCCGACGACCCGAACGTGCCCGACAACCCAGACGGATTCGACGACCCGGACGTCCCCGAGGACCGGGACGTGCCCGACGACCGGGACGACCTGACGAACCGGACAGGCCTGACGACCCAAACGGGCCCGATGATCCAAACAGGTCTGATGGCCCAAACGAGCCCGACAATCCATACGAGCCTGATGATCTGGACGGGCCTAACGACTTAGACGGACCAGACAACCCGAACGAGCCCGACGACCTGGACGGGCCCGACGACCCGAACGAACCCTTCCAAATCATTGGGCCCGTACACCAATATGGGCCCGAAGACCCGGACAGGTCTGACGACTAGGATGCGCCCGAGGACTCGGATGGGCCCGACAACTTGGACACGTCTAATGACCCAAACAGGCCCGAAGATCCCGACAGGTCCGATGACCCACCCGGTCCCGACGATTTGAAAGGGCCCGTACGAGTTGTCGGGCCTGTTCTAGTCTTGGGCCCGTTTAGGTCATCGGTTCTGTCCGGGTCGTCGGACGTGTCCAAGTCGTCGGGTCCATCCGAGTCATCGGGCCCGTCCGGGTCCTCTGCCCCATCCTAGTCGTCGGACCTGTCCGGGTCTTTGGGCTCGTCTGGGTGTACGGGCTCGTCCGGGTCGTCAAACCCGTCCGGGTATTCAGACCCGTTCGGGTATTCGGCCTCATTCGGGTATTCGGCCCCGTCCGGATTGTCGAGCTCGTTTAACTCGTCGGGCCTGTCCAGGTCGTCAGGCCCGTTCGGGTTGTCGGACGCGTCTAGAGCATTGGGCCAATGACCTAGACGGGTTTGACAGGGCCATATTGACGAACTTGACGGCACAATCGTGCAGTATGGGCTGTTAGGCCTCTAGATCATCGAGCCACCTAGCTTGTCTCAGTTTCCCAGTCGGTCTAGCTCGGGTGGGTCGTCGGGTCTAACCAATTCGGTTGCGTAGTTGGGTCTGCCCGACCCATCTGGGCTGTCGAGCATGTTTCCAAATTTATCATGAACTCAAAACATAATTAAGCGTAAAATAAATATTGTTAAAATTAAATTTTATCTCAATAAATTCAAATATTTTTTCCAAACAAGAAATTGAAATGTAAGGTATTTTGATTTCTTTATCCAAACAAATTATTTAAAAAATGAATGGAATTTAATTACAAACAATTCAAATACAAAGTATTTCAATTTCTAAGCATTATTTAAATGCTCTATCCAAACACAAGGTCAAGATAAGATGAATTTTCATAAAATATGTTTCTATTGGGTCGTTGGTTGTTATTCCAAACCCCAAAGTTGATTTTGAGAAAGGAGAAGTAGGAAGCACATAAAACACATCTAGTACACTCATTAAGAGCCAACTCACTACATGGTGAATTGGTGAGAGATGAATAAGGAGTTTTAATTTAACAACTTGAAAAGAAAATTCAAGGAAATATAAATCTAAATCCATGTTTATTTGAAACTTTGATAGACTACACAATCCAATCACACGGAAAGAAAAGTAAACTAACATTTTAATTGTTGTTATTCATAATTTTTAAAACATAGTTCTGATTAAAAGATGAGTTTGAATATAAGATTTTGCTTAAAATATGAGTTATGGTTTACAAAGCTAGCCTGGGACTGGAATCATTGGTGCATGTTGATATGTAAGAGTGTCACAAAAACATAGAGCTAGGTGACTCATATATATAATATTGGCCTATGTTGTTGTTGATAGACAATTTCACCCTAACTTTTCTCCACCTAAATGTATAGTATATATAGGAGAGGGAGAGGGTTGACATATACATAATGCAAAGTCTGGTTTGTAATGTATTTATGCCTAGATCTCTATTGTACATCGGCCTCTTGTAGTTGCCCTATTTTTGTAGGCACAACTAGAAGTGGTTTCCTATAGGATGTGAAGATATGTGGTGCACTGCACTCTTCCAAGACAAGAAAATAATGAAGACTCTAACTTGATAAATATAAGATATTTTTTAATAAACTACCTAAAAAAGAGAGAGTACACTCATAACTTGTCTCTAAATTTTTGTTATAACATGTTCTGTAACAAGTGTTACATTTGTTCTTAACTTTTTGGTGTTATTTCCAGCATTGGATGTTTAAGGTCGAGAACTATTATTTGTTTGCAGCCTCTAAATCTCTTTCCCTTTATTTATGATGCATTCCTATTTCTTTATGCACACCAGAGCACTAATTTCGTAGCCAAACCAAGCCATTTTGGTTGTTACTACCTCCCATGAAACCTGTTCTAAATTTCATTATAACCTTATCTTTATATAGCTTGACCATTATAGAAGAGTAGTTTGATGAATTTATGTAATGTATAAGATGATATAACGTAGAATTATTCTTGGCAATAAATCATAAATTTGATCCGCCCGTGATGCTAATAATTGAAATTGATGGTTGGAAGAAATTTCAGAAAAGGACTACAAGTGAAAAGTAACAATCATGTAATCCAAACTATATTTGTTAGTACATTGATATTAGTTTATAAAAAAAAATATATATTTACAAGTTAATTAATCTAGTTTAATTCGTTATATGGGTGTAGAACATAATGCACTTTATATTAAGGGTTCATACGTATAACTGGCCTGTTACACCCATAGATAGAGTAACTACTACAAAATATGCAAAAAAAAAAAAAGAAAACTTTATGAATTAACCCCTAATTTTTTTAATGTAGAGTATAAAATGGTTAAGTTTCTTTTCAATTTATTTTGTAGGACATCCTGGTGATGAAGTGGTGGAGTCTTGTGTCATTGTTTTGTCTCATATCAAGGTAATGTTCAAATTAAATCATTGTTTTTGTTATTTGTGTTTAGTTTGTCATAGAAAATTGAATCAGCGTTAATATTAAATAGAGATAAAAAAAATAGTAAAATACTAGTCATAGAAATCATATAAATAAACAATATAACATGTTTTTTTTTTAACTCTTTTCTTGTGTTATTATATACAAAAAAACATAAGCTAAATTTACATTTAGGAAATAAATGTTTAGCTTTTCTTATTACGTTTTTGTACTTCAATTTTTATGCCATGCATTCATATTTGGAATTAATCTTGATTTGTCCTTTGTATTTGTTTTTGTTGTTCCTATTTTTTGTAGGGCGTTTGGAATTGCAATTCAAAATCTTGATCTGGTCATTAACATTGAATTCCTATGAACAACTAAGGTTATATATTAGTTATTGAATTTAGAATTTTCTATTTAAAAATATATATTTGGATTGTAATTGAAAATATGTTTTGTGGTTGAATACACATTTTATTCGGTATTTGGATGGTAATTGAAAATCTGATTTGAATTCTAGTTTCTGACAGTTCGAAAATCATAATAGTAATTTAAAAATCTATTAGAAAGCGACGACTATGCCTACGTAATACATCTTATTATTTTAAAAAGAAAATACGATGCAACGAGGGACCGACGTTTACCTCACGCTTGGTAAGATCATTAAGTAATATAAAAGTCTGGGTTTATCGTGGGTAAGACCGTCGCTTATTTGAGTCGGTTTTCAACTACCCACGCAAAACGCTTTAGCTTCGTTGTTTGGAGAGTGGATTTTATCCGCACGCAGGACGGACGCAATTGCGTCTGTATTTGCCTTTTGAGTGGGTTTAATTGGGTGGCCAATTCTAACTTTTCTAGTGACCTTATTTTGTGAAACTTCCTATTTTGTTTAACTCGTCTATATAATGTAAATTAGTTCCTCTTAAGCTTATGGTGATAATTGAAAAAATGAGCACTTTAAACTTGTTCTAAGGTACTATGAATGATTTGGTTGATGTCAAATTTTGATTTTTGAAAATTCTAAAAATTGACAAGCTTCAAATACTTTCACTCAACAGGTTCCATCCATAAATAAGTGTGTTATCATGTGTGTTTAATTCTTAGAGAAACTAATATACTAGTTTCAAGGAATCGTGGCTAGTAAAGCAAATAGTTCAAGCACGAAGTTGCTAGCTAGAATGGCTAAAGTGTTGGAAGTGCTAATGCAAAAATAAATTGGATTCAATACTCGTGAAAATTTACAATAGAGACATGACCTTTATTTTTAAATGTAATTTTAGGCCAAAAGCTTAGGAAATGGGTTTTCAAGCAATATGAACACAAGAAAATGAATCTTAGGTGAATACAAAAGCAATGATTACATTTAGTGTGAAAACATGTCAAATGTCACTGATTATAATTAATGTATCAATAATCCTATTTTAACACAAGTTAACTTTGAAAGTTAATCATATATATTTATTATTATTAATTAGTATATATATATATATATATATATATATATATATATATATATTTTTTTTATATTATTTTTTTTTTATCTAGTTCCTTTGTTATTTTAAGTGTACGGTTACCCTCCTTTGGAAATCAGAACACTTAACTTTTGATACTAAAGTTCAACTTGGCATACCATGAGAAGATGATGAAAACAAATGAAATCAGAATGAGAAAATAAATAAACGCAGAAACACATACAATGTTTGGGAAAATAAAACTTGAAAGTAGTATTAAAAACTTACAAAACTTAAATTTGGAGAACACACTTCTAAACATTGGAAGTCAAAACTTGTATTAAAACAACATTCATACAATGGGTAAGTTTTCCATTGTGGCCTTTCTCGTCGAAGAAAAGTATTATATAACCAGCCATTCAAAAGTTACAACACTTATCTGAGTCCCTATTTTTCTAAAAAAGGCTTTTATGTGATTCTTTTCGTTCAATTAGTAGTAAAAAGATAGAAATTTTGTGTTGTCTGTTATTGTTATTGCATCACTATAGAAGTTTATATACATGAGGGTACAAGGAAAACTTCTGTTAAAAATAGAATTACTAAAACAACTAACTTGACTCTTGTAACATCCCATTTAATCGATAACCCTAATTAAAGGAAATGTCACACAGGATAACATAGCAGCGCGGTCTTGGAACATAAGTATAACTCCTTACAATACTCAAGGCACACCACGATGGCAAAAGCCAAATAAGATACAAAGTTCAACAATACTCCAATTTAAAATTTAAGGCCAAGCAAATACATGGGCCATAGCCCTATAACGAAGCCCAAAGCAGTAGAATCAAGTCCAAGCAGACTACGCAGCAGAATCATCCCTTCCCTGTTGACCTCGAGTGCCTCTCGCATCTACTCACATCAATAAATTGATGATCATCGCAAAAGGAGAAGAACCACATACAAGACAATCAAACAAGCAACATGGTAAGCTAGAGTAGAAACAGTTTATCATGCAGTCACATGTTATCACACAATCCAAACAGTAATTATCAACCAATCATGTTATGACTTCTCAAACAATACACTAGACTCAGACTCGACTCATCCGGATTACATATAATCTAGTCGGATTCAGCGAATGCTTGCACTTGTGGTGGATATCTCTGCTCACCCCCGAGCTAAGTGTTACAAGTGGTACAATGTCTCAATCCCCCACACACAAGGTTAACCCTTAATGAATTTCAGGCCTCCTACTACTCTCACCACAAGAGTCAGTTCGCTCTAAGTGAGACTAACTAACTCCTTAGAGTGTCAGGATGCAACCTTACCTTGAATCCTTACCAAATTATATAGATGGGGCACCACCATGAACTCCCACTAACAGGGGTCATGGAATTACATCCCGACCACTGAAGCACCACCATGAGGTCTCACCTAGAGGCTCATGGAATTACGCACTGACACAGACCAATCATACTCAATCAATCAAGTATTATTTATCATGCACATAACTCTCATGCCAACCTTTATAACCAAATCCACATTCAT
>Ga0214544_1000996_pt1 | contig 56556 bp, 23 predicted proteins | sample CNSS3metaG_FD_160074 | JGI IMG/M metagenome (GOLD analysis project Ga0214544, IMG submission 160074) | Root nodule microbial communities from cowpea collected in UCLA plant growth center, Los Angeles, California, USA - CNSS3 | ecosystem: Host-associated > Plants > Roots > Nodule | place: USA...
TGGGGATGGGAAAAAAGTTTGATACCCGTTGGGTTTGGGTATGGGGATGGGGATGAATTTTTTATGCGGGGATGGGTATGGGATAGTGAAACCCGTCCCCACCCTGCCCCGTTGCCATCCCTACTCAAGATGAGATGTTCTTGAGTTACTCATGAACTCATTTATCCTGACTAGTCACTACAAAATTAATCAATATCTTTATAAAGTATAATAAAATCCAGTTTTATGGACCTAGGAGGATTTTCGTTTCTTTTTATCTTATTATGATATACTGTATTTTTTTATGTGGTATTTATCTCACTTTCCTATTTTATGATTGTGTGTGAAAAACAAAATTTTATAACCTTCTCATAGATGGCCGCTCCAAACATGTCTGATCCCTTCTTCGTCGACATTGTGGCTGTTTTCCCGGGGAATGCATGGCAAACCAATGCAATGAATAATTCTATAACATTTCAGGGAACGAGAAACTCTACCATTACTTTTTTCTCTGCTCCGAACGCGCCGATTGTCATCGAAGGACAAATCGGAGTTACCTTCTATTTACCTCCAACAGTCCAAGTGAACCCTATTCATAACCTTTTCCCTCCACTTGTTTGAAAGCCAGTATATGAGGGGAAAACTGTAAATAAATAACACTTATTCCTCTTCTAGTATATGAAATATAAGATGTACTAAACGGTGTAGATATAAGATGCATACAATATATATATATATATATATATATATGTGAATATTTTAAATATAATTATATATCATTGTATAATTTTACCTCTAAATTTTTATAAATATATTGTAGAAAATAATAGTAATAAATAAATAAATAGAATTTTTTTTATCATCACAACTGAAAAGAAATAGAGAGAGTTGTCAACTAAAATTACTACTGTGTGCTCCTTGATGCTTGTGATTTGGATTCAGAATCAACTAAAACAGCAGAAGACAAAGGAAAAATTGAAATCCCAAGTCAATGAAATAAAGACAATGGATCATTTTTGGTGCAAAATTATTTAGGAGAGTTATGTCATGATTTTACTTTGTCATGCATCACCTGTAATATTTAAATATTGATTAAATTAATATATGCTTTATATCATTTTTTGAAAAGTTATCAATTTTCATTATTTTTTTATGTCACGCATGTGATAAAGGAAGTATTCCTAACGGAAAAAAATAATTGAACACCATATTACAAGAATGCTTTTTAAGTTTTCATTACGTCTATTTTTTTAATTTAGAACAAATGACGGTGTAATGACTTACTAATTTTAATTTTTACGCTTTGTCATTTACATTATTTGGTATTAAAATCGTAGACTTTGTTTGTGGTTCCCTTTATGAATGATATACGCAAATTGTAAATACCAAAAATTTAAAATTCTTATCTTTTATAAGTTTTCTTTCATTTTAGGATTTATGTATTATTAAAATATACAAAACGAATCAAATGGGAATCCCTCACTTAAAAATATTTAAACATGATTGTATACATAATGAGGTTTGTGAGTAACGGGGGTTTCAAACCCAAAGCTGTAATAAGGATTTCAAAACCCAAGCTGTAATGAGAGTTTTAAACCCCAGGCAATAATTCAAACCTTAGAAAATAACAGGGGTTCCAAACCCCAAGAAATAACAGGGATCTTCTGAACCAACGATAAATTGCACTAATTATAGGTGTTACTAGAAATCCCAATTTGTTAGTAGTGCTGACTCTTCTCGAGAATGACGAACCGCTGGAAACATCCTTAATCGGAATTCAAACCTCCATAAATATCAAATATAATTCTAACTAAAAATAATTATTTTTTTAGTGATTATATTATTAATATTTAAATTTTATAATTATTATATCCAAGATTACATCTTACATTTCTAATATATTATTAATTAATTTTTATTAAATATTAATGATTCAACTTTTCTTTTTATTTTACAGGGTCGAAATTTTTGAAAATATTGTCATTGTTTAATTTTTAATTACTTATTTAATGTAGTTGTTCTAAATTAAAATTAAGTATTATTTGACATGTACATGTTTACATATATTTTTACATATTTTAGCTTTGATGAATATTTTATTTTTATATTTCATGTTTTATCTTTTTATGTTTATTTATTTTCAAATTTTAAATATACTTTGTCTGTTTATTACAATATGATAGTTATTTGTAGAAACTACTTATCATAATTTCTAATAATAATAAAAAGTATTAATAATTAAAAGTAATTAATAACTAATTACATAAATTTTGCCAATAAAATAATAATATTTATTATTAAAATTAATAGTAGTAACAAATACTTTATTTTCACTGTCTTATATATTTATAATAACTTGTTATTATCACTGTTACAAATAATATACTAGTGCTAATTAATTTATCATCATAGTCTTATATTTTTATGATATTTCATTGTTGTCATTATTGTATATCATTATATGTGATAATTACTTTTAGCATAATAAAATTGAAGTTTAATAATTTAAAATTATTGTGACAAGTATAATAGTCACATAACTTCTAGTGACAATTTTATTATTAGTACAAAATATTATTAGTGACATATTTATAGATTTTAATAGATTTTAATGGTGAATATTTGTATTAATTTTTCTGGTAGTGGGAACACAACTTTATTATTTTAGTTGGAAACTTCCAAATAGATATAAGGAAAATTTTGAAATCACTCAAGCTTTGGAATTTTTTCTCAATAAGAAAAACATGTCTAGTCTTAAGTTTTGATGTGTCTCCAAGACAAATTATGGATCAACATGAAAGATAATGAAATTAACACTTTTACTTAGATATTTTAATTAAGTGATTGTTAGAAATTTTTAATGAACTTCTTATGTTTTCAGGCTCTTTTAGATTAAAATTGGACAACATGAAACTTTATACAATGTTGTAAGATGTAAAAATTGATGAAGTTAGTAATTTCTTTAATATTTTATTCAAAAATAAACTACAATATAAATTGTTAGTGATTTTTTATTTGTTTGTTTGTCAGGAATCAATCGAAGAAAGTGGACTTGTTGATTCAAGTACTAATTATGATTAAATATTTATTTGTTTAAATATTTTTGTAAATACCTACGGATATCCGTGGATACCCGCAGATATGGAAAAAATAGGCGACTATCCGCCTAACGGATACCTGACGGATATATATATTGGTACAGGACAAATATTTATCTAGCGGATTGGGTACGTGGAAGCTACTATCCATACCCTACCCGCTCCGTTGACGTCCTGATTAGAAGAGGGAAAGTTTTTAACAAATAAAGACGGTACATTATTTTATCATCCCTGTTCACAATATCTATTAACTAAAATACTTTAAATATATTGTTTTGATTGCATTTTAATATCAAAAGTACCAGGATTGGTGACACATGTGAGCTCAAAGATTTTTTTTTATTTTATTTTGCTTTTTAATTTAAAATTTTCTTTCATTAGTCTCAACTATAATAACTCACAGCAACAATAATTGATCCAAAGAAACCATTGCCTCATTAATGAACAAGAGAACGAACAAAACCACATGCCTAAGGTCAACCAACAAATCATGTGCCTAAGGTGTACGTGCGCACGAATGACGGACTTCATCCTAAGTAAATATTATATAAGTAATGCAAAACGTGATAATATCTAATATATGTAAATTAATTGAAACTTAGATCCGAAATTATTGCATAATCAAAATTATTTAAACTTCAAAATATTAGAAATGAGGATTTTTTTCTTCAAAAACATATCTTTTAAAATAAACGTGTACAGCACTAATTTAAAAGCCAGTTTTTTTTATTTATTTTGACTTAAATATAATTTTGCTGTATCTGTTTTAACTTAATTCTTAACAGATATATTGATCTTCAAATTTATTTTCTTTTTAAATCTTCTAATTTATTTTATGTTTTCATTTTATGTGTATTTTAATTAATTATGTAATATCTCATTTTACTAGATTTTTACTACTAAGTTAAACTATTACAAATTAAACATTAAGTAACAGACCATTACATAAACATATAATATATATTTACAGTGTTTCACAAATCTCAATTATAGATCTTTCATAATATATAAAAAGTTTTTTTTAATAAAAAGAGATTTATAAAACACAAAACTATATATCTATACATCATGTATACTCTATTCAATCATCAAACAGCTTCACTCTTCGTAATTTTCCTATTTACACTATTTTCTACTAACCCATAATTTACGATCATGTCAAATGGAAGGTGTATAAGAAATCAAAGTAAATGTTGTTGGCGTAAGAGAGAAAGGTTTGACAAAATAAAAAAACTACATTAAATTTTAATAACAAAATGCACCAGTGGTCTAATCGTGACACATCAGAGCTCAATATATATTTTTTTATTCTTTGATTTCAACTTTTCTTTCCTTAATAATTTCGAATGTGAGTGATCCAACAAAGCATTACTTCGTTAATGAAGAAGCCAACGAAGAAAACCATGTGCTTAAGAGTGTGATTCCGCACGTACGATCGACTTCACCCTAACTACATTTTTCTATCACTAAGTAATGCAAAACGTTCTAATATTTAATATAGTTCATGGGTTGGCATATCCATAATTTATTGAATAGGAACGGAATTTATTATGAAACCCCATTAGAGATTTCTGGACCGTTGATAAAATTAATTGAAAGTTAGATTCGAAATTATTGTATAATCACTAAGAAATCGTTAATGTTGATTTAAACTTAAAAATATTATAAATGAGGATCTTCTTCTTCAAAAACATATATCACTTAGAAAAGAACTGGACCTCAATTTGTTGAAACTAAAAACTAATTAATATTTTTTTAAAATAAACGTGTATAATACCGTATTTAAAAAATAAAGTAAAATTAAGATGTAGAAGTGATTTAAATTTTTGTTTACAAAATTAATCTTGAAAATTTAAATTTAAAGTTCATCTTGATAAAATGTTATTTGAATCATCTATAAATATATCATAATAATGTTTTTTAAACCTGCCATATCACTTGCACCCATGAATAAAAAGAAAGTATAATTGTGGTCCCTGAAAGAACATGTATTTGACAGATTTATTAGTTTTCAAACCTAAAAGTGTAGAAAGTTCAACTAAGGAAGCTAATATCTTCAGTAGAAAACTTACTGAAGTATTTTTAATATCTTCAACAACAATCCATTATTGATGATGATATGGTGTGGAACAAAAGTTCTATATATACCTTTCATTCTCAGATTGTTCACATACCATAGAAATTCATAATGGATCATCACTTGATTTCATTCTTACCCTTTTTTCTATATTCAGTGAGTTTCATCCTTTTGGTTTCACAAATTCTAAAAGTGGGAAAGAGATCCAAAACCTCAGCGAAAACATTGAAGCACCTCCCGGGACCATGGAAGCTACCTGTCATCGGAAGCTTACACCACTTAGTTGGCTTTCTACCTCACCATCGCTTGAGAGAACTTGCCCAAAAACATGGTCCTCTCATGCACCTAAAACTTGGTGAGGCATCAACTATTGTGGTTTCTTCTCCAGAAGTGGCCAAAGATGTCATGAAAACCTATGATGCCATCTTTGCTCAAAGACCCCATACAATTGGTGCAGACATCATGTGTTATGGTTCCAGTGACATTGTCACCTCACCATATGGAGGGTACTGGAAGCAACTAAGAAGAATATGCTCACAAGAGCTTCTAAGCATTGCACGTGTGAAATCATTTCGATCGATACGAGAAAAAGAAGTGTTGAATTTAATAAGATATATTGAGACCAACACAGGTTCTTGTGTGAACCTCAGTGAAAAAGTGGCCTCCATGACAAGTGTCATCGTTGGAAGGACGGCTTTTGGTGAAAAATGCAAGGATCAAGAAGAGTTCATTTCTATTGTCAAGAAACTTGTGAAAATGGCCGAAAGTTTAGTTATTCTTGACTTGTTCCCTTCTCACAAATGGCTTCATAAGCTTAGTGGCCAACAACCTAAACTAGAGGAGTTGCACAAACAATATGATGTAATAATTGGAAACATCATTAGCGAGGCAGAACAAAAAATTGGTGAAGTGGAGGTTAATAGTCTCCTCTCTGTTCTTCTAAATGTTAGAAATCAAGGTTCCCTCGAATATCCTTTGACAATAGACAACATCAAGGCTGTAATGATGGTGAGTGTTTGCATTACTTTCGGTTACCATTTGTTTGTGTTACTGCATATTATAGGATTTAGAACCCATCTTCATTTCATGTCAATATAACATTAAGTAAACAAAAGCACATAGAAGCAACATCTTTGTGCATGCAAGTATAAATTCGAAAGCTAATAAATTTGAACTAATTTTATTGTTGCAGAACATTTTTGGTGGTGGAACTTATACATCGTCTGCAATTATAGAATGGGCAATATCAGAGATGCTGCAAAATCCAAAAGTAATGGCCAAAGCTCAAGAAGAAGTTAGAAGAGTTTTTGGTAGCAAAGGATACGACAATGAAGAATCACTTGAGGAACTAAAATATCTGAAAGCAGTGATCAAAGAAACATTGAGATTGCACCCTCCTTTCCCTCTTCTTCATCCAAGGGAATGTAGAGAAACTTGTGAGCTAAAAGGGTATGTGATACCTGTTGGGACCCAAGTGATAGTGAATGCATGGGCAATTGCAAGAGACCCTGATTATTGGAGTGATCCAGAGAAGTTTTATCCTGAAAGATTCATGGATAGTCCAATTGATTATAAAGGGAACCATCACGAATTCATACCCTTTGGTGCTGGAAGGAGAATATGTCCTGGCATTTCTTTTGGGGTAATTACTATTGAACTTTGTCTTGCACAATTACTTTACTATTTTAATTGGGAACTTCCAAATGGAAACAATGAAAACCTCGAAATGGATGAAGCTTTGGGAGCCTTCTCAAGAAGGAAAACAGATCTAATCTTAGTTCCCATTTCTCATAATCGTCTTCCTATCTCATCAGACCTTAATTAAATTTTAGTCATTGTAATGTGTGAAAAAAATGTTTATGTACAATAAATGAATGTGATTAAGGTTTTTATATCACATTTCACCGTTGTCCAAGTTCCCTTTTTTTTTATATTACTTGTGTGTTAAAGCTATTGTGCAGGGGTGGAATTAAGATGTGAAGTTTATCTTTTTAGAAGATACCCTCCTTATTAGAGTCTTGATTTATTTGTTTCTTTTGTTGTATTTTAATGTGGAATTTTATTATTCCCTCATGTATTTATCATCTTTAATAAAATGATTAGTAAACTTCTTCATTTAACTTAGTCAGGTGGTATAGTAATGTTAGTATAGATTTTGGAAGTAGACAAATAATCATTATGAAATACCAATTAATACCAAAACAACTTTATTATGACTAAAAAGATTGTGACAAATTTGCAACAATAATGACTGAACTTTCACTTATGACAAAATTCTAAAATTTATGAGAAGTAATAGTATTAATGAATCTTACAATGAAATTAATTATATTGTCACCTACTATTTTATCACAATAATTGTTATAAAAAAATTGGAGTTTGATAGTGATTCAAGTCAATAACGACTATATTCTAACATGTTAAAAAGATATCACAAATTATATGGAAAGAAAAACAATTAATGACACGTAAACTATAACTATTACAAATATACTATCACAAAATCATTCATAATGAATAGGTTACTTTAGCCTTATAACTTTGACTTCATGCAAGCAAAAACTTAAAGTAATTATAGCATGTTAACCTTACTTTCTCCTTTCCCACTCTTACTCCATGCATTTGTCTCTTTCCTATTGTTTTTCTCACCAATCCTCTAACCCTTAAGCTACTATAAAAAAATTAGGTTAAAACATTTTTTTGTCTCGATTTTTGTCAAGTTTTATCAAATCAGTCCTAATTTTGATTTTGTGCTCAAATAAGTCACAATTTTCGTCAATTTTGTTCAATTTGGTCTATTTTTATTGACACCATCTAAATCACTGACGACCATAAACAATAATTGACATGTGTCACTTCATGATTTTTTTTTTTGTTTTTGTTTTTTTTTTATTTTTTTAAATGTTCACGTGTCAACCCAGCACTGTACCACGTGTCAAAGTCAATGTTTTATATTCAATTTAGTCCATATATTTATTATTTTCATTCAATTTAGTTCTAATTTTGTTTAAAATTGAGCAATTTTGTCCATCTCAAAATTGGGATCAAATTCAATTTTTTTATAAAATTTAGAATGATGTGAATTTTAATATATTTAATAAAAATATTTAATAAAAAATATGAATTTTAATATAAAAATTAAATTTGGTCTCAATCGAGAGAGTGACAAAATTCGTTCATGTTAAAAAAAAATTGGGACTAAATTGAACAAAACTAAAGAATATAGGAAACAAATTGAATATAAAACATTGATTCTGACACGTGACAAGCCGCTAGATTGACACGTGGACATTTAAAAAAAATTAAAAAAAGTTAAAATAAAAACCACAAAGTGACATATGGCAGTCACTATTCATGATCGTTAATGATTTATACAGTATTAGCAAAAAGAGATTAAATTGAACAAAATTGACGAAAATTTGGATCTATTTGAGTTTAAAAAAATTAGGACTGAATTGATAAAACTTGACAAAAATTACAACAAAAACATATTTTAACCAAAATAATCGTTTCATATAGATGGATTCATTTTCTATTGTGAAAATAAAGCTATGTTGTTTAGATTACAATGTATTGTATTGTTTTTACAGCTATATTCTACATAAGGATAATCATGTAATATTTATTCTTTTTTTTTAATATAATTTCTATGTTTTTACTTTTGTAGTTCTTTCATATTATAATTCTATTAAATATATTTATAAAGTTATTTAATAACTGTTTTTGTTTTTCCATCTTACTTTATATTAGTTGTTTTGGATATTTTTTATTTATTTATATTAGTCATGAAATGGATTTTGATATGTGTTAAATTTTTATAAAAACCGTTTCATATTATGTACAAAACAAAAAGCACCAGTGGTGTGGGGTACAATAGTACCCTGTCACATTCTACATTCTTCTTTAAGCGACTCGTGAGACATCTGAGCTCAAATTTTTAATCAGTTTTTTTTTTTTCTTCTTGAATAACTATCTTTGTTCACAACATGAATAGTAGAGCCAACCATTCTCCCAAATACACTCATTGATTTGTTAATGAACAAGCCAACCAACAAAATCACTTGTCTACGGTCAACCAACAAAACCACCTGCTTTTCATTGGGTAAATTAATTGATTGTTAGATCCGAAATTATTGTATAATCAATAAGAAATCCTTAATGTTGATTTTGCAGTCCTATTAAGATAAAATAAAGGAAATAAACATGCAAAATTGAAAAATTGATTAACATTATGATTTTCAAAAGTAAAAGTTATACAAACAGTACCTAGGCTATTTTACTTAACTGTTTTTTTCATCTTACTTTATATTAGTTGTTTTAGATTTTTATTTTATTTATATTAGTTATAAAATTATTTTTGATATGTGTTAAATTTTTATGTAGTGTCAAAAACCGTATTGGTTAGGATTGATATTTGATTTGTTTGTACAGTCAGACACTTTCTTATTTGAATAACATTCTAAATCACCATCATGTAAGAAAAATGACTAAAATATATCAAAATTTTGTATAAAACAAATATTAATTTTATTTTTTAGGATTAAAAATATATTTAACTATATATTTTATTTTTTATTTGAAAAATATTTATTTAGTACTATGAATTTTATGAATTGATTTAATTATGTTGGTCTTACTTCTTTTCTTGTGAAATATTTCTTTACAAGTACCTTGAAATATTTCTTTAGTAAATAATTGATTCACATTATGATTTCTAAAAGTAAAAATTATAATTATGGAGGTTATTTACTTAACTTTATTTATTTTATTTTATATTAGTTGGTTTGCATATTTTTTTTCTTTATTTTACATTAGTTATTAAATTAATGTAACAATGAAAATAATGAGTTGTTTTAAGGTAAGTTAGGTTGTGATCTCAAGTTATTTAGAAAATAAAAGTCAAATTAAGATGTAGAAGTGATGGTAAATTTTAGTTCACAAAATTAATCTTGAAATATTCAGTTGAATTTAAAGTTCATTTTGCCACAGAAATTCAAAGTGGATCATCATTTCATCTCATTCTTACCCTTTTTTTTATATTTACGGAGTTTCATACTTTTTGTTTCATAGTTTCTAAAAATAGAAAAAATATATAAAACCTCATTGAAATCATTGAAGCTTCCCCATGGCCATGGAAGCTACCTCTCATTGGAAGTTTACACCACTTAGTTGGATTTCTATCTCACCATCGCTTGAGAGAACTTGCTAAAAAATATGGTCCTCTTATGCACCTAAAACTTGGTGAGGCATCGACCATGTGGTTTCATCACCAAAAGTGGCCAAAGATGTCTTGAAAACCTATGATGTCATATTTGCTCAAAGACCCCATCAAATTGGTGCAAACATCATGTGTTATGGTTCTAGTGACATTGTCACCGCACCATATGGAAACTAAGAAGAATATGCTCACAAGAGAAGCAGAAGTGTTAAATTTAGTGATATATAGACAACAAGTGATAGTGAATGCATGAGCAATTGCAAGAGACCCTGAGTATTAGAATGATGTAGAGAAGTTTTATCTTGAGACATTCATGTATAGTCCAATTGATTATAAAGAGTTCATGAGTTCATATCCTTTGGTGCTAGAAGGAGAATATGTCTTGACATTTCTTTTGGAGTAATTAGCATTGAACTTTGTCTAGCACAACTACTTTACCATTTTAATTGGGAACTTTCAAATGGAAACAAGGAAAACCTAAAAATGATTGAAGCTTTGAGAGCCTTCTCAAGAAGGAAAACGAATCTAGTCTTATTCCCATTTCACACAATCCTCTTATGTACAATAAATGTGTGTGATTAAGGTTTTTATATCACATTTCACCATTGCCCTTGTTTTGTTACTTTTGTGTTAAGATATTGTGAGTGAATAATGGAAATAAGATTTTAAGTTTATCTTTAAGACTTGTTTTCCTTGTTTGCTCTTTTGTATTTTTAAGATGGTTTCTTATTCTTAAGAATATGTACAATTCTTCATTTAAATTTGTCAAGTGTCATATCAAGTGTAAATATAAACATTAAAACGAGAACAATCACTAATATGAGATACCAATTAAGAGCAACAACACTAAGGTATTAGAACTAATAAATAGTTACAAATTTGTAAGAAGAATTAATCTAGTATAAAAAATTGTAGGAAATATATTGTGACAAGTGTAATTAGTAAATTTTGAGATTAAATATTAATGTTTGTAACAAATGATTGGTAAATAATATTGATAGGTTTTTTTGAAGAAACTAATTATATTACCCCTAGTTACTTTATCACAATAATTATATAATTTGAAGTTTGTTAATGATGAAATTTTGTGACAAGTACACTTTCTTATTAATAAAATTGTCACAAAAGGCACGAATTACATGAAAATCAGTTAATGATAAGGGAGTTTCATTGTGGAAATACAACACCAATGAGACCTGAGCCCAACCAAGTAAGGTATTAATACCACTCTCAACCAAATACCTTAAGACAATGAGTTTATGAGTCTTTATACTTATATAGTGTTTCACTTTCTCATTTCTAACCAATGTGAAAATTTAGACTCACACTTGCATTCCTAACATAATTGATGTGAAATCTTTAACCGATACTTCTTAGACATTCATGATCTTTCTTAAATAATGTTGCTTAAAGCAAAATATAAGACAATTTTAAGTAATTGCATTTTTAAATTTCATATTAATTTGAAACATGGCTCACGAACTCCTCTTATTTAGTTTTAAATTTTAGAACCTTGCTTTATGACAAGTTTAAGGTAATTTAATTTCAAAAATAATTAATAAAAATGTCTATTTTAGAAAAAGGATTAGTATAATTTTTATAAAAGATATTAAATTTGGTGTCAATATGAAAGGGACAAAATTGATTCATTTTAATCAAAATTGGGACAAAAATGGACAAAAATAACGAATGTATAAACTAAATTGAACAAAAAATAACGAATATAGAGACAAGATTGAACAAAAGAAAATAATATAACCACAAACTTACATGTGACACTGACATTGACACATGGCACTAACATTGACATGTGGTACAATTGTGACTTGTGGACATTTTTTTTAAATTAAAAAAAAATAAAAAAATAAAAAAACTAAGAGCTGACACGTAACATGTATTATTCAAAAAGTTAACTATTTAAATACCGTTAGTAAAAAGATCAAATTGATCAAAATTTGACAAAAATGAAGACCTAATTGCATATAAAACGAAAATGAAGACCAAATTAAATAAAGAAATGAAAATAGGAACAAATATATATTTAAACCATTAATTTTTAATGTTTTGAAATAACTGTGATGTATTTAAAATGATGCACCGATAAATAATAATTGTCTAATTCAATGGTGTTGATTTTCGACGTAGGTTCAATGTCAAAGCTTCAAAATTTAGTTGCAACTTAATACTCTTCGTATGCAACTTGGTATATAAAGTTTGGTTGAAACTCAACATGAATAACAAACTCACATGAAAAGAAAATCGACATTGTGTGTCATGATAATGATGACACTTTGATTTGTTGCAATTGCAACTATTATCTTATGCATGTCTTGTAGTAATAAACAGAATTAATAATAGAAGGAATGATTCTCTTATTGGTTTGGGTTTAGTTTTGTCTACAATAGGTACACAATAATGTTTTATAAAAGTGTTTGATCAATGGAAGAAGAAGAGTGTTTTTTAATATGTTATAAAATTAATTTATTTTCTTCTAATTTTGTAATCAATTAGTTTATCAGTTCTAAATTGATAATAAAAAAGAGCTTCAAATCTGTGACAATAACCGAAATTTTAGCTATATAGTTTTTATTTTGAACAATATAATATTAATACATTTTTAAGTAATTTTAAAAGATTTTAAATATGATATTTTTTCCTTACTTGTTGATACTTTAATATTTTCTCTAAATCACAATACAAATTAAAGTCCATTTAATATTTTTCAATAAATAGGCTGATATTTTATTAGAAGTCACAAAATTTAAAAGTTTTGAAGAGAATTTATTTTGATTTATTCTTTTTCATTTTACTTTTTATTTCTTCAAACATTTTACACTAATATTTTCATTTTATATTTATTTTATATTTCAAAAAGTTAATGTTTACATTCAAGTTATTTTTAAAAATTATATACACTACAGATATTAGATAATTGAATATTATTTTTCAATTAGTAAGGCTAAATGCAAATAGTAGGTAATAAAATACTTTTAACATTTTTAATATAATTAATGATACTTTAATCATTTTCTAAATATATAAATTAAAAAAATTATTTTCTCCCATCAATTAAACAATTTATAAATTTTTCATTTATTTCTCACTTCTTGCTCTTGATTCAAATAGCTAAAATTTCAACTCTTTTTCTCTTTGCTTATCTTTTTCAAATAGGATTTTGTAAAGTTTCTACTCTTTTTCGCTTCTTTTCTTATTTTTTTCAAATTGGATTTTGTAACATGATCGTATTTGAACTTTTTTCAGCTGATGGAACATAATTGATGGCTGATATCACCTAGTTCACGATTTACTTAATGTACCTCGTGATTGTACATACATCTTTCCGTATTGTATGAAAATTTATTGTACCTATTCTTTATTTATTTATTGATTTTAAAATATAATTTTTAACATATAAAATATCCTTTATGAAAAAAAAAGCGTGTCAATTTTTTATTATAAAATACAGAATTAGGATCTTTTTGTGGGTATTTTGTTTCTGTTGAATTTGTTTCATATGTAAGTGATATTTAAGCTTTTTTTATCTTTAAAAATAGCAACGGCTACTTAATTACATATGGCACACTAATTTGAATATAATAAATTAATTCATGTAAATTAATAAATTGACAATATAACCCTTGTTTGTAATTAAACAAATATAGAAAAAAAAAAAACTCAATTGATATGATTAGTAACGTTGCTGTTAAATCATAATCCTCATAGAAACAATTTTTACCAAATACACTTTCAGTATCATCAACACAAATTTCCAAATTAAATTTTTGTATACATATATCTACATCCTCAATATATAATCAATCATATAGCGTCTATGTTGACATTAGACATAGTTGTTATAATGTCTTTTTTAATGACACTTTCTTGCGACTTTGTTTTAAACACACTACATGAATTTAGGCTGAAAATTAACGTAAGGTACTATATAAATTATTCAGTATCAATACGAACAGAATTCATGGATTCACAAAATTTTTATTATAAATTATATTTTTGAAGTGATCATATAAATACTCTTAATCTTTTACTTTTACCAAATAATGACTGTGCACTCTTAATTTTGTTTAATACATAAATTATACTATACATGATTCTATGGCTTATTTCTAACGTGGGGACAGTCACTGTAGCATTATCCATCTGTGCAACGAAACGCTACAGGAAAATTGACTAGCTAGCAGAATTTTGGTAACTGTTGTTTTGGATTCCCTTCACTTTGGAGGTATATCTGACCCCACTTAGATTTGACATTAAATTTTAAATGAAGATTATATATATATATATATATATATATATATATATATATATATATATATTTATTTATTTATTTTAGGTGGACGAGAGTAATTTTAGTTTTTTAAATCAATTCTTTTAAGCATGTTTATAAATAAGAATATAGAAATAAAATTACATAATAATTTTAACGTGTTTTACTCTAAAAGTTGTATTTGAGAAAATATTATTGTTTAATGTGTAATTTTTCTAAAAGAATTATAAATATTTGTATAATTTTTTCACAAAAACTGAAAAATAATAATACATTTTTTTGGATAAAATTATAAATGTTACATTGATACACAACTATTTAAGTGTTTTATACGCTCAATAAATTTGTTGAATTGTTGTGGTTACTTTCAAATCAAATCTTTATATATCTTTAAAGTTATTGTTTTTCATATTATTCAATATGAAGCTATCATACTAGGAACTAAAACTTTCGCTATTTTTGCTTTGGAACATAGATAAAGGTTAATATGAAAAAACTATAACTTTTTTTTTCTTATAGAATGATGATAGTGCATCCTGTAAAAGAAAATAAAAGAATACTATTATACTATTTTATAATCACTAGTACAAAATTAATTTTTTATGACGACTTATTATGTCAGTTATAATTCATTTGACATAATAAGATACGATAATAGAATTGTAAATATGATAAAATTTTATATTGAGTATCACTAGAATGGACATAAAAAGTGTGTGCGATGGTCAATTCATAATGAAACAGAAAATTTTATATATCGATTATAGCTAGAATCGACATAGAACGAACTCTCTCTCTCTCCACTTCCACCTCACTCTTGTCTCTTCTCTTGTTGAATTGTCATCGTTGTCGCCTCCTCACCACTGTCCACGCGAAGACCTCTCTCTCCGCTTCAACTTTCTTCTTGCACACGGGGTTTCGTCTCTTCCAGCAAACATAGTAAGGGAAAACTACTATCGAGCCAACCCTCATCGTCGTTGAGCCAACCTTCATCGTCGACATTTCCAACCATGTCGCCCCCTACAATTGGAATTGTTGTTATGAGTGTCGGTGTTTCTTTCACTAGCGAACACATGAGCGCCCTCTCTTAGATACGAGATCGTAGATTCAGCTACCACACCATATTTATTTTGCATCGTGTTTCTTTTTTTCGACTATGATTATGTGTTGTGATCATAAAAGATGGTGATGATTCGATACGAAAATTTTCAGGTGAACACACTTTCTATATTAGTTGAGTCTTGATCGATAAGTAGAAACTTTTCTATAAATGTTATAATTGTACCAAATCCTTTAACTATAAAGTTTTAGTTGTAATAGTTTGTGATGAATTAACTCTAATAAATGTACATAAAGGTTAAAAATCTATGAATTAACACTGATAAATTTATCTATGAATAATTTAATGTATAATAAAATTTGGAGGAATGTAACAAATAAAGAGGTTAAGTAGAAGGGTGAGAGGTGATAGAGAGAGAAAGTGATGGTTGTGTTGTGTGAAAAGGAAAGAAAGAAAGAAGAGAGGAGGTGTCAGCTTTATTGAAAGTTGAATAATTGAGAGTTGCAGAATTGAGCTTCACACTTGCCATATCGCTATCAAAGGTCTAGGTTTGGTGGGACAAGCATCCATGTTGAGTTTCAAAAGAATATGTAATTTGATGGAAACTGGTGAGACAACGATATCTTCTATGAGAGAGCCTCAAATCCCTTCACAAACAAATTAACAACGATATCCCCTTTTCTTTTTCTCCACGTATCTTCTTCTTCTTCTCCTTCTACCAACACCATATCCAACAAAACTTGTTTCATTCATCTTAACCATGCCTTATTCAATAAACAATATAGAACCTGCAGTATGTATGTATTGTGTTTTGTCTACGTATTCATCAACTCTATATTCAGATCTAAAAACCGACCAACTTCTCCATTCCTTTCTTCCTGTTCTTTTCGATCATTCTCTTCATTTCTTATTATTATAACCATGCACACATTTTCAAATGATTTCCATTTTTTTTTCTGTTACTATAATATTTTTTTCAAATAAGAGACTCTCTTTTTTCAAATAGATAATATTTTTTCAAATGACATAAGCAATATATAGGAACGTTATCACCATGAATTTAATAAAAGAAACACTTAAAAAAATAATGAGAACAAAATTGGATTATCAAAAATAATGGCATAGCGTTGAAAAAATATCATAATTAATAGAGGGGAAAAACTATTCAACTTTAAAAAAAAAATCTTGTAAAACTTTTAGTGTGTTAAAGGAAATGATTAGTCAGACCTAATAAATTTTATAATGAAAAATGTATTTTCCAATATCAAATTCAGGAAAATAGATTGATTGTTTTTTTCAGTATATTCTGCTTTTTATCTTCTGTTTTTTCGAAGTTTCTAATTTTGAAAAAAAAAATACAAAATTTTACTTGAGATATTGTGCTTTTTCTTTTTTAAGTAACATAAGTAGATACTTCTAACGGCAGGTTTTAAACTTACTTATTACAGACATGTTTTTGATGGGTTAACATTTAATTTGTTATTAGATTGCTAAAGTAAGAAGATTGATTTCATTTACATGAAGGGACAAGGTAGTCATTCTCAACCAAAAGTTTTGAGGATCACTAATCAAAATTCTATCTTCTTAATGTATGGTTATAAGTGTTGGTCAAAACAACTGCAATTGGTCGAAATCAACATCAACTAGAACAACTACTTATCGTTATCTTGATCCACGATGGTTGTTTCTAATAATAGCATACGTGTTTATGCAATTGTCGTTATCATCATGCACGAATGCGGTATATAGCTATTGGGCCAACTATGTAGACCACAATTATTTGAATAATGTTTACACAACAGAAAGAACCTAAATCATAATTAGGTTAATGAGAAAGTTCGTGTGAGAGAAAAACCATGTTTATGATCTTGCGTTTAATAGACTTTTACCTTATTATATATATATATATATATATATATATATATATATTCAACTTGCAAGTTACTTATTTCTGTAAGCACACTTTTACCTACAAGCTTTATAACATCGTATCTATAAGATATTACATTGTGTTCTTTTTGGTGTTTAGGTAGGGGTGACAATATGGACTTGGTTTGGCGGGCTGACCCGTAAAAAAAATGCGGACGGGTTGAGATATTGAGCTCGTTGACTTGCAAAAGTTTGACTTTCAAAATTTGCATAAAAAAATTTACACTTATCTATATTGGTCACTTTCTTTTTGGTCTTTTGTATGAACTTTCTAAATACTTGTATGAGTGAAAAAAACAAATGTTATGTATTTTTGAATATGGTAAAATTTGAAGGATACACCGTGCATGTCAAAGTACGAATATCAATATGATGAAAATGTTAAATTATCAATTTATCATATTTATCATTCAACTTCTCAAAGTCTTTGCTTAATTTTGTGAATTTGTTAAGGTTTTCCAATTTATTGAACATTAAAAGATTTATCATAAGGGCTTTTTAAAACAACAACGGACAACCCGTGGGCCCGCTGGTCAAAACTTATGCGGAGAAGGTCAGACTTTTCAGTCGCATTTTATGAGCCAAGTGCATGGTGGGCCTAAATGGGCTAGGTCGCATTGTCACCCCTATGTTTAGGTGGATATTCATCAAAGTCTAACATAAAATAATATAAAAAAATGTTATAATAATGAATATTTAACTCGAGAAATGTTACCACAAATTAGTAAATTTCTTGAGTGTATAAGATTTGGGTAATTGTGTCTTATAAGCGGGTTTACAATTTTGTTAAGAAAAATTGTGTTTAATAATAATAATTTTATTCGTTGATATAGGTGTTGAGGCGTTGCATCATGTTAAATTTATATTGTGTTTTTATTTTTGCTCTTATTTGTAGGTATATCCACTATAAAAAAGTTATTTTCCTATTTTATGATTCTCGACATTGACATCATAGTTGAAGTTGTAATCAATTCTTATTCAGGAAGGTAGAGGAATAACTTGACATCTCAACCAAAACAAACTTTACATGTGCTTGAGGTTAATCTTGATGATTTTCTTTTTATGCAATTTGTTGATGAATGTGTGTTTGGATCTGACTTGATTGAGGTGATACTGATGATAGATTCTTCTTTGAGTATCAATGAATTGTCAGCAACAATGACGTACAAGTTGGATATATATATTTACCAAAGTCTCACTCAAGTAATATGAAAATGGAAATAAAATAAAAGTACTACAACTATAAAAAAAATTAATTTTAAAGTTTATAAGAAATTTGGATAATTGTGTGTTATTTGGTGGTTTTCAATTTTTTCTAAAAAAATTGTATGAGAAATTTTATAATTTTTACCAAAGAAATGTATAAGATTTACAATTTTCATCCAAAAAGTTATTTGAGAAGATTTGAAGTTTTTATTAGAAAAATTGTATTAATGAAAGCTTTGAAGTGATAAACTACGTTATATCTATTTGCATATATGCTTATTTTAGAAAATGTTAATTTCCTATATTGTATAATTCCTGGCCATTATTTAAAAAGTAAAAATATACATTATAATGAAAAATAATAACATGTTTGGATCTGTATTGTGTGAGATAATACTAAAGTCCACTTTTCGCATTCAAGATAAAAGTTACATTTTGGTTGGGGGTTTCGTATCTTATTATGTTGTTGCTCTATCCTATGTTCTAATAAAATTCACCATGCTAACAAAAAATATATGTTCTAGACAAATTACTTTCAATGTTATAATTTCTTAGTTCTTAAAGTAAGTTTTGAGTTTTTGGACATTGAATCAAAACATGGTAAACTAGTTAATATATCTAAGTCTTAGGGTGTGTTCCTTTGAAGATATAGATTTGGGGAGAGTGTGAGGATGGATTTGCATGAATTTGAGTTGATGATTTTTTGTGTTTTGAAAGGATTTGAGGGTGAAAGTGAGTGGATTTTGGGATGAAATTTATGAGAGTTTGTAAGTGATTTGATTAATATGAGAGATAAAAAAATAAGTTTAATAGAGTAAAAATATAAAATTAGTATTTTACCTTGTAGTTAAAATTAATATATTATTATTATTTAATATTATTAATATTATTTAATATCCTTATAATTATTTATTATAATAATTATTCAGTGTATCTCACTATCTTCTTTACATCCATTTCATCTCAGAAAAAGAAAAAAAAAATGAAATATGTGAGTCCTATGAGTGCATGTGAGGAAGGATATAATGGTAAAAACATTCATCATCCATTAAAATTTGCACACCTTGAAGAAGGTAATAAATTCAACTTATCCTTTAAATCTACTCTTTGTCTTTCTTACAAATCAGCATATAAAAACATAAATTAAACCTCAAATTTGTCTCACCAAACTCCTGTCTACAGGAATATCTTCTCATATGAACACATTGTTAATGATTTTATAAATATTTTTAATAATTTAGCATAATATATGTATAATTTTGGTCCAAACTATATTTTAGAATTCAAAATGAATATATACTATTTGTTCAAGGTTAAATTTCATCAAACATCGTCTTTTGATTATCACTTTGACCATTTGTATTTAATTTTCATATCTATTGTACCTATCATCATTCAGGTTGCAAAATAATAAATACTAAAATATCCCTACCATAAATATATTTTCACATAAATATTATTAAAGTACATGGCAGTAAATATGATTATGTAGGGCTAAAGGTACACTAATACTCACTTCGTTCTTCTTGTCACATTAATCGTTGTTTTCTTTCTGTTTCACAATCACCTTCCTTGTTCTTTGGTCCATTTGAGGGGCTACTTGTTGAAGACACTTTGACGTTTAAGTCAGTGTTCGGTTAAGACAAAATTCAATAAATGCAATCGATTCAAATCATTAAATGTCTTACCTACATACCATTTTTATAGGTCTTTGAATGAACATTTCTATCCTAATGTTGACCTAATAATGATCCAACTACCTTTTAATAATCTTGTTTAGCATAATAATCTCATAATTAATTAGCACATTTTTCATCACAATTAGTCGACCATGAGATTTGGGGCCAACTGATATATCTCTTATATACACTGATCGATATAGCTCTCTTGTTTTCTATTTCACCTGACATTATAATTTTGATTAACCTTTGCTTGTAAATACAACACATTCTCATAATGAGTACTCATTCAATACTTCTTACACTACTATACTTATATTTTTTTACTGACTTGAATGTTGGATGATTTTGTGCAAGTGAATCTTCCTTGAATTCTTACTTAAAGATCCGATGGTCAACCTTTTCTACTTTACCTTTAGCATTCTTTTCAAATAAAACATTTATTGATGATATTTTTTAATTTATAATTATTGTTTTACATTTAATCACTAATGTCAATATTTCATTTTAAAATAAACAAGCAACATCATCACACAAAAAAAAGTCTTAAAAAAAAATAATAAATTTGTAAGTTATAGCATTTTCTATATAAATTTCTTAAGAAATCAATGTCAAAAATATGACATACATACTACGTGACTTTTCTTTAATAGAGAATGTAAAAAGTACATATTATATTGGTAACTTACCTAAAATATGTAGAAAGTTCAATATCACTTTCACGTTTGTGTCTCATTTCACACATATCATTCCTCTTCTTTATCTCATCTTTCAGTTTTTCTCCTTCTTTCTCACCACTTCTCCGATATGAGACATTACCTATATTGAGACATCATCTTTAATCAAAAGTACATTTCTTAATTTTCAACTACTTTCATCCCTAAAATTTTTGTTTCAAATTTATTTAATCCATAATCTCTTTTTTTATTTAAACCTACTTGAATATCATACGTGCATTTTGATTCAAAGATATATATTTACTCTACATGTAATCTATATGTATCGTCACTTATAGATTTGTATGTTTGTTTCTAACGTTTATAGATTTTGAGATCTAAATTGTTTTCGTGTGTTTTCTTATAAATCTATAAAGTATAAGTTTGCTTTCATTCTCACAAATTTAAATATTTGAAATTTCTCAATATGGTTATTCGTCTAGTAGAAATTTTCAAGAGCACAATATTTAGAAGAAATATCATACTTTGACTAGAATAGATACAAAATGTGTCTATATGAATTCTAGTTGCAATTCATATAAAATGTACTCTTAACTTTTATAGTTATTAATAATATTCCCATTTAATAAAAACTCTTTTTAACCTATCTGTAGTTAATACCTTTTGTCCTTTAAGTCTCTGATATAAAATTGATATAAATATCCTATAAAAATGTTAGGTCGTGTTATTCAATCTTAATACATAAATTACCTCGCTAACAAGCACACTTTTAATATGACCATACTTTTTATAAATATTCTTACACGAGACATTCCTCGCTTTCCCTTTGTACTGAACTTGACCCCAGAACATTCTAATATGAATTATTTAATCAAAGACTATTGTATATTTTACTCTTCACGTGTTCTCTCTTGTAGAGTTAAGTGGAAGAAAACTTAACTTCTATTTAGATAGTATGTGATTAAGGGTTGACTTTCTAAAAATAAATCTCAGCTCACAACTAACTATTTCCGCTCTTTGAAATAATTTTAGAAATTATTAATCTTTTATTGTTTTTAAGCTTAACTAAATCAAATAGTTAATATACTTTTCATTCTCGGAAAAAATTATGTTAGAATTTGAAGTTCACGATTATTCACGTATTATAAAGTGTTTTATCCAAAAATTGAAATCCTCTTTTTTCTTTTATAGTAGAAAATTCTAATATTGTGATAAAATCAAATTTAATTAAAAGTGAATTTTACATTTATGAATCTCTTCGTCAATATTGAGTATAAATAAACATTCATTTTTCTTACCAGGACAACTTCTCTCAAAGAACACCGACGAAATTTGGACAAAAAATTCAAAGTGCCAATTAGATATTTTATACATAAATTAATTTTTTTAATAAAATAAAAAATCTTCATTTCGTCAACTAAAAACATATACACATAATAGTAAAATTCAAAAAATATAACTATCATTCACTCTCATATCATAGATAAACCACAAAAAAACTATCATTAAATGTCAAACATTACTTGATATAAAATAAACTGAAATAGTTGTAGTAATATCCAAAATTAATTATAAATAATATATAAATATAAATATAAATATAATTTTAAATTTCATATAATATCTATATAATATTAAAATATATAAAAAAATAAAATGAAAAAAGTTTGGAGGAGACGTGGCTTATATGTCCTAATCAAGGACCGTTCCTCTCAATGAAAATTTAAAATTAAAAGTTTTCGATGATGATGGTGCTTTTATATTTTTATGTAACCAATAAAATAATCCTCTATTAAGTAAATTAATCTTTGAAATATTTTTTAATTTACATCCTTTTAATCGTTTTCTTTACAATAAGGAGGTGTTCTTTTTCTCCCACAGGTAGATTATTTTCACAACTTCATGTCATCAAATCAATATTCAGACCTGTATTAAGAAATCCAAGTACAAAAATCATAATTTACTTTCCATAATCCCATTTAACCTTTCATAGATATAAACCAGAATTTAATTAATCAATGCATGAAAACACTTATCATAATGTCATAAAACACATATTTCTTATGCATATGCAGCAGTTAATTAAGCAAAGTGTAGCAGTTTAAGGGTTTAGGGTTTGTATGTAACTTAAGATTTTACCCAACTTGAACCACTGCAGGTTTTGAAACAGTTTGAAGGACCACTGTGAGGCATCTACAAATTCTCATTCGTACATACACTAGTCACACTATTAATTTTCAAATTTCAAGTTTGTGTCTTCTATCTACCATATTTCTCCAAATTGCCATAAATTTAGCAGTGGAATTAGAATAATCCAAACTGTGTGAAAGGTTAAGAAAGACTGAGTCACGAAATTATGGGAGTAAAAAAAAGTGGAAGAATGCCAAATGAAGAAGGATAAGATTGATAGAGTGGGAAATCCAATCGAAAATGGACATCCCATGAAATCCGGTTGAAACTTGTAAAAAGAAAGTTTGAAAACTAGAGTCCAATTATTGGTACTACGCAAGAGAAAATTGAAGACCCCATTGCACCAATGGAAGTTTGGTTTGCATTAATGGGAGTGAGCAAGGCCAAAGAACAGAATATACATAGATGTATCTATCTAGCTATTCCCTGTCAAAGAATACACCATTTTCTTACACAATATTTGTCTACACCCTTTTGCTTTTGGAATCTGAGCAAATTGATGGACTTTTTGAACAGTCCCTTTGACCAAACCCTCATCACATCCCTTTCTCTTTTACTATCTGTCATGTATCAATGGCTTCAGTGTTCCTCAGCTCACACTTCCTAACAACAACACATCATGCTCACACGTGCATCACCAGAGGCTAGTCTTGTAAATACATGCCTTGTTCCTCCGTGTGAGAACTGGCCCACACTCTAAGGTACCTAGCTGCTAGAGCATATTAATACAACCAGATATGCAGGACATTTTCAACATCTTGTACTTTTTCCCATTCCCAAAAAGTCCCACTGGAACCGTGGTGAACCAAAATATTGTATTTATCTCAATTATTAAGTACATAATGAATCTTTAATGCAAGTACCAAGATATTCCAAAACCTTTGCATATCTCAACGGGGGTTGAAAATTCAAGCTCCACCTTTTTATTCGACTCTTTTGAATTATATTTGTAGATAGAGAAGCATGCAAATCCATTTGTGGTTAGAGATAATCTGTGTCGTTTAAGAAAGAGATTGGTGGTTATCATGTGTCTTGACATTACATGTGAAAAGGAGAAGCATTAATGAACTAATGAAATGACGGTAGAAAAGAGAGGATGGAAGGAGCAGTTAAAAAGCGAAGCTGGTTAAAATTGAAGAGGGTTGCCCATGTTTCTGTTTAGAGGAGAAAAACTATATACAGAAGGAGAAAAGGCAGAGAAAAAACAGAGGGAAGGTGAGAGCAGGAGGCATATATCAGAAGAGTGAAGAGTTGGTGTTGCTTTTGCTTTTCTGGGTTTGGGAATCGTTGAAAGACAGTGGAGAAAGCCTGCAAGAGAATCCGAGACCTAAACATGGTAAAGCTTAGGAAGTGATGATCTGCATAGATTCACCTTTGTTTTTCTTCCTTTCTTTTTAACCTCTCTAATAAGTACTGTGCACACACTCACACACACACACACACACCTCTCTGCCACAACACACACCTCATCAGATAATCAGATAAGCCGTACCACTACCACACTCCTTCCAAATTTTCCACTCTCTCTACTCCTCCCTGCACCTTTATTGCACACTGCTCTCAGAGACAAAATAAAAGTGGTGTGAGAGAGTTGAAAAGCACAAAAGATTATGACTTTGTCCATTTGAGACAAATGGGCTAAGTGTTAGGTATTTGTTTAGCTCTTATTTGCATGGAACGTGCAAGCCTTGGGTTGCAAACCCTACTATTTGCTCGTAGCTTCATACACTACTCTTGATAGGGTCATAGAGTGAGAGAGAGTGAGTGTGTCATATATCTGCAAGCATCCTAGTGTTGGTGTTGCAGTGAAGGAATTTTGTTCTTGTTCATGGAGAGGAAGAGAAAAACCCCTTCCCTTGTGAACAGAACCCATCTCTCTAGTGTCTCCTTCTTTTTCCTGCTCTCAGTTTCCACACTTATCTTCAGCAGTAGAATTACCACTGCCTCCACCATTCCATGTTTAGGTATGCAATTCTTCCACACTTAATAATTACTCTGACATTTCCTCTATAAATTTTTCACCTTTTCTAATTCTATCTAACCCCGTGCCATCATAAATTTATAACTTCTTCTTCCTATTCGTCCTTTCTCCACTGCAGATACTAAGTGTCCCATGTTCACCAAAGCGAACACAGATTTTCAGGTATAGACTGGTCCTCTACATTCTTTGTCCATACACACACACTTAACTCACCTTCACTTATCGCATAATTAACTAACTAATTAACTTTTCCTAGGTCTAGTTCTAACACTACCACTGTAAAAGTCATTTTTTTTTCGTTAGTATTTTTATCTGTAGTTAAAAAGAGTAATGCATTTATTATAAGTGACATTTATTAGCGTGTTTTGAGATGGAAAAAGAAGATCGCAGACAAGAATCTGCAATTAATTTAGTGATAATTGAAAAGGGATGTGATTTTTGGAGAGGAGAAATAAATTGTGGTTGCGGATGTGGGAGAGTGTGATCTGCAACTAACTGGAACAAGGTTTGGATGGTGACAGTCTCCAAAATTACAGAGAGACACTGCTGGAGAAAACTGATAGTGGCTAACATGCGCCAAAACAGTTGCAGGGGTGTCGTGGGACCCACTTCAACGTGAGCCGTCAGATGCATGGACTCCACCGTGATTACGAAACACACGTGGTGGTGGTACCATCTGCCTCCCCACTGCTTCCATCGTCGTTGCGCCGGATAAAATCCCCTGCGCTCGACCGATTCACCCTTCATCCATCACCACCGTTCGATCAAAATCAAACGGCTCGTGGAAAAGGCACGTTTATAATTTAGTAAACTGTGCGCTGTTTCATCAAGGGGTTGATGAAACACGGGAAATGTATTTGCCGCTGTTGCTGGATACTTCTGCTCTGACCCATGTATATATATTATTCTATCATGTTAGGCGCAACACCACCGGCGCACGTTAGAACGAGACAGGGAAATTAGCTGTCGTGTTTGTTTCCTCATAGCCACATACACGAGTCTGGGTAACGTGCGCGCACAGTGTACAATGCTCAGCACTTTCACCGCTAAAACGTAACCACAGTTGTATTATGGCCGAATCATGGTCATATGGTGCATGTCACCCTCCTCTTCTATATATTATCTATCACAATCAAATAATAATACGTGTCTTTTCTTTATAACTCAACTTAAAATTTCAAAATAATAAATTTATAAAAAAACTATTTAACTTTTTATATTTCTATTATATTTTTGACTCTTTATCCATAAGGTTTTGAATATTTTAAAACGAATTTTCATAAAAAAAATACTAATTTGTGTAGTATTGGTTAATTACTTAATTATGCAGGTTGGGAAGGAAAATAATGGGAAAATTGGAGAAAGCTTGGTGTCTGGAGGTAAAAGAGATGTGTTATCAATGGGGTGGCCCAGAAGAAGGCTTCTAGGTGGGCCTGGGTCGTCGCCGCCGCGGTGCACTTCGAAGTGTGGCAAATGTACACCATGCAAACCGGTTCACGTGCCGGTGCCGCCGGGTACGCCGGTGACCGCCGAGTACTACCCGGAGGCATGGAGATGCAAGTGTGGCAACAAGTTGTACATGCCATGAATATATAATATAATATATTAATTTCTGAGTATGATGTATTTTGGTTGGGTCTAATACATAGTTGATTTTATTGACTATAAAAGACTCGCAGTTCTTAGTTTGATGAGTTACGTTAGCTTTAGCTTGTGGTGGATATTGGATATGAAAACAGAGTACAGAACTTGATTTGATGTGAAATATATAATATCTTCACACTGATTACGGATTAATGTTATTAACAATAATGATGTTATTACATTTAGCTTCTTTTTTCTTTTTCTTTGATTTGATGAATTGTTTAATGCACTAATTGAGGAATCTGTGAAGAGTGGTTCATTCAAGAAGAAGAGGCCCATTTGGCAGTGTCAGTTCGTTTTAGGTTGGCAGAATGTGATGTGGTCTGAATCTGAAACAAGTACTCTTGTCTGCTATTTGGAGTTTCTTCTAGTTTTCACCTTCTTGGACTCATTTGTATGATAAGTACATTTTTATTTTTTATTTTATTTTAAGCAGTGGTAGTGATCTTAGACCTTAAATTAGTGAGTACAAATTTAGTGATGTATTTGTATATTTTTAATTATACACAAATCTAAACAAGTTTAAATATATAAAATTAGAAAATGCAAAAATAAATTCCGTTCACTTATTCTAAGTAATAATGCCATTAATGGAGATGTTTGGTTAGGTGTTTGAATTGAACAGGTTGATGAAATATAGTCAGCAAAATTTGAGATAGATTGATGTAAATGTAACAACAAAACACAGCGGTTTCTGAATGGAATATATGAATTGAAAAACTTCACGTGCAACCATTTGTCTGCAGACATGAAGCCTGACACGATATCATTAACACAAATTCTGTTATTACCATGATGTGTGTTTCATAGTTTTCAGATGTAAAAAGTAAAAATTAATTATATATATATATATATATATATATATATATATATATATATATTAACACATTATAAATATAGTTTTGTCCACATATTAAGACATTGACCATAAATACAACGTAAAATTTAAAAGTAAAAGTTGAAGAAAAAGCCATGCTGGCAACTCCGTGAATTGTTTTTGTTTTCTTGTGCTGTATTTATAAATCAAGAAACAATAGATTTTTTTTATTTTTTACTTTTTTCTGAGATTGACCATAAATTTTTTAGGTGAAGCAATGAAATCTGGAGAGAAGAGAGCAATGAATGATTCTAAAAGTAAATGAAGTGAAAGACGAAGTCACAAGCAAAGGACAAGTCAAGATTTGGAAGGTGGGACATGCTCCTCATTATAAAAATATTTTACGTGAAAGCGAATATATTAAAATAATTTCATCGACAACTATAATTTTAATATTAAAAATTAGGAGTATTCGGTAAATTTCATCGATTCTTCAAATATGATAACTCAGAAAAAGTATTGAGCTTATTGTTCTCAGTTTAAATCTATCGAACCACTAGGAACGGTTTTATAAGTTTTAAATTTATATATTTTGGACTTAAATATTTTACCACTTTATTTTTTTCTTTATTTTAATATACTATTAAGTGCTTTGAGCTTGTTGATGTAAACAAACCGAAGAGATATCCAAAATAATACTTGTGAATGCCATATAAGTTTCTCTTAATAATCAAACTTTAAAACCTTCATATAAAATATTTAAAACCTACCATGTCCAATAGTCTCTCGCATCACTTAGAAGTTGAGGTTTAAAGTAATCTAAATACTCATTTCTTCTTTCACAGACTCCAAAACAAATAATATCTCAGATGCAAGGTGATTGACATTAACGATATCACTCGACGGACTTAGATCGGAACCTTGGTGCCTACTGTGTGATCGATAACGAGGTTCTTAGAGGAACCATCAGTCCCTTAAACCTTCCATTGGAGATGAATTGCCTTTGGCCTCAACTCTGGAGTGATGTGAGATTGTTGAGTGTGTGTTTGTGTGTGTGTGTGTGTGTGTATGTGTGTGTGTGTGTGTGTTTGTGTCTATGTCTCTGTCTGTATGTTTGTGTCTGTGTGTGTGTGTGTCTGTGTCTGTGTCTGTGTGTCTGTGTGTCTGTGTGTGTCTATGTGTTTGTGTGTGTTTGTGTGTGTGTGTAGTTAAGGAAAATAAAAGTGTTTTTCATCAATTACGAAATTATTCTCTTGTAATTAACCTAATTGATTTCCTGCTTTTAGATTCAGAATCATTCTCCTAAAATTAAGCTAATTGATTCAAGTAATTAGGTTAACAAATCTTCTATAATTATGTTGTGCATAATTACATACCTGAAATTATATTGTTATATATAATACCTATCTCCAATGCATAATCAGACATATATTCAAATCAATTTGACTCTTGCATGCTACCACGAGTCTCTCTCTAATCCATACCTTGTCTCGTTGCATTTGACATCGTGCACTCCTTCTCTTTTCTGCACCGTCTCACACTATAAAGCTCTCCCTTGCACTATCGTCATTGTGCCTTCCCTCCACCAACAACATGCTTACACACCCTCCCTTCCTTCCATCTCCAACTTGTGCAATGTTCCTCCTCTTCCAGTAGTCATGACTCATGTCCTACCGTTGACGTCATGTCTTCAACTAACTTCGTCCATGGCTCCTCACTAATCACTCTAGCCCTCCTCAAGTCAACATGAATTTTACTTGGCACTCACTATCTATAATATCGAAAATAACATCCCTTTTGTGCAAGAAATGGAGAAAGACCATTGTGCTATGTGGGTTGAACTTTTTAAAACTCATGCTTGGGCAACCAGATTTCTTCACCATATTATCCCTCAACTTAGGAAGGAACGTTCGACTCCAACCGATGTTGATCACGAATAGTGCACCACTCTTAATTCCACCGTACTTCAGTGTATCTACTTTATCACATCTTTTAATATTATCGCCACTGTCATGAAGAAAGGTTCCACGACTATGACCCCTTAGAATTGTTTAACTTCCATTTTTTAGGATAACAAGAATTTTCGTGCTATTACTTCGAGCAAGATTTCTCTTTCAATCGCATGGTTGACTTTTTGAATATTTCTGCATACTTTCAGCAACTCAAACAAATCTTTGATCAGTTGACAAATGTTGGTTCTCCTACGAGCAATCATCATTTGGTATTACAGTTAGTCTCTAGTTTGTCTAAGCCCTTTCGTGGTGTAGCCACCCTAATTCATTAGAGCAACCTTTTGCCTTCCTTCCTTTAGGCCTGTTCTATGCTGACTCTCGAGGAATGTGGTCTGGCGAAGATGCAAATCACAGTTTCTCATATTGTCATGCACACTTTAGTCCCACAGGACCCTAATCACTCCTCACAACCACACTCCAACTGTAACTTATGGGTCTAGCCGCAATTGCAACCATTTATCTATTGGTAATCGTATGCAGCATCAGTGTACCAAACATATTGAGATGGATATTCACTTTGTTCGGGAAAAGGTAGCACGTGGTCAGGCGTGACTTATTTATGTACCTTCTTGTCACCAGATAGTTGATTTTTGTCAACTAGAAAATTTGAATTCAGACTATTCAAAAAATTCAAAAGAAAAAAAGAATTGAGACTTTAATTGCATAACGAAAATGAGCTATGAACAAAAAAGAACAAATATCTTGTGTATTACGGTGTGTAGATATTTCACTTTTGAAAAAAAAATGCTTAAACCTTGAAAAATCTTTAAAATATGATAATTCGTTGGATATTGATGGATTTGATTTAATTTTAGAATTAAATATCTTGATAGAAATTATAGGTTTGGAAAATGATAAACCAATTGACATTCTTAATTATATAAAAAGAATAAATTATTTTCTAAATGTATATATAAATTATAGAATAATATTAACAGGTTTAGTATCGGTTGTTTCAGCCGAACAAAATTTCTCGATAATAAAAAATTATTTAAGATCAACAATAAAATAAGTAAAAAAACTCATTTTTTTAATTTGCTTTAGATGTTCCACGTCTTTGAGTCATTCCTGTATACAATCAGGTAATTTTTTTTTATACATACCAGATTAGTTATTTCGGAAGCATATTAATGGATACAAGAGAGAGAGACCTTGTATTTAGTGGAAATGTCAATGGCTCCAACCCAGAATTGGAAGTAACGTTGCCAAGGTCGCAACTGAAAGAATTAACATGTATTGATATATATGATTAAAATGTGCATTTTTTAACTCTGATAAATAGTTTCCTGACAAAATAACTCCATCATTGATAAATATTAATTTATGTTATTATGGATAACTGAAAGAAAATATTTGATACTTAAAACATTTTATAATGTTATTTGATTAAAAATAAAAACAACTGATCTAAAAGCTAATAATATAATTAAATTTAGAAATATTTATGTAAAAATTTCGAATTTCGTGGGTGGATAACTGATAAGTATCGATGGATCAAATTTAAGGGAAAAAAGAGGTCGTAAAATGTTTTCTTAAACACCAAGGTAGTAAGAATTCCGGAACTAATCTTTCAGTAACAAAACACACACAGTAAAAGTAATGATTAAACATTTTACCTCATGTATTGCACGTGCTATATATTTATGCCCATTGTTCCGCGTAAAACCTCTCTTATTAAGTAAAACACGTGTTAATCATGATTAAGTGTCCTCTCTCTCTGTGAATAAGAAAAGTTAAACAATAAAGCTTAGTCTATACACGTAATATACACTTTACGGCCATTTTAAACTGCAATATCTCACTTCAGATGGTGGTCAAACCTACATTTTGATTTTGAGCTGGACAAAGTTGATTTAATCTAATCTTACTGTAATCACAATTTAATTAGAAACAACGTGTATTTAAATAAATAATCTACTACAGTTAATTTGGATTTGAATCATCTAGAATTAAAATAGATCGTGATTTGCCTTATCCTTAGTTAAAAATAAAAAAATTTCATGCTTTGCTTTATGCTTACACTGTGTTTGGATCCGTTAATTTACTCTTTACATAAAAAGCGGGTGTGGATCATGTTTGATTCAGTTACTTTGAAGTGGTGGATTCACAATTGAATCCTAATTCTTGACACTCGCTCAAGCGATGCAGAAAGAAAGCTACATTGAAATAAATTTACGTCAAGGGAAATAATTAAAGTTTTTATGAATTTTATTATGATATACGAAATAAATTTCAAAAATTTAATCACCTTATGAATTTAATTATTGATATTTAAAATTATATACGAAATAAAATAGTAATAACTTAATATTATCTTTTAAAATATTTTTAATTAATTATATCTATCATAATATATACAAAATTTCATAAAATTTTATCTTCAATCTACTTAAATTATCCATATTTCCATTAATCCAAAAAATCTCATATTCACTTTCTTTAATTCCTTCTCAAATCTATTCAAATCGACTCTCTCATCCCATCTTCCCATCCAAACATAACTTTACATTTTGTATAACCAATCCGAGTTAATTATTGATAAAAAGTCATTGTATTGTACTACAAATTTTAGTAAGATTATACAATTTAAATATGTGTATGAAAGTAGTTATGTATTTAGATTAATCGAGAAATTTTACTTCTAGTTTCAAATGTTAAGTAAAAATAGTTTACATGAGATTTTATTAAAATAAATAGAACAAGTAATTTATTAAATCAGAATATATATATATATATATATATATAAATTGATTTATATAAAAAAAACTGAATAATTAATTATATATAATATCTATAATATTTAACTATATTTTACTCTAATAATTTTGAACTAAAAAACGGAACCATTCAAATGGATGTAGAGACTAAAATATGAATTTTGATTAAAAAGTATTTATTATTTGAAAATATAATAATAATAATAATAATAATATTGATTACGTATTAAAAAATATATTTATAATGATTAGGAATAGATTAACAACAAGTATATTATATCTATCAACGATATATATTAAAATATTTATTCTTCAAATTTTTTATAATTTAGTGGGATGTGAATGTACATTAGAAGTTAACATCATAATATACGACTCAGTACTACTATTTTACAGTGTTCTTGATTATTTATATCTAGTATAGAAAAAAAACAAATCCCATTATTTATATATATATATATATATATATATATATATATATATATATATATATATATTAACATAAAAATAACTTTGATACTAAATTTACATCTGAGATGTAAATAACCGATTAAAAATGTGGAACGATATTTTGTTAATTAAATGATCGATATTTATGTCATCTAACCCGAAAACGTTAGATCTGGAAAAAATGTTATAGGTCAGATATAGATTTACTTCTATTAAATATATAAAAGACAAAAATTTATGTTTAACCTATAAGTGCTAAACATAAAGACCGATAATTGATATTATTATATTTTTATTTTATTTATGTTTATATTTAATTATTATTTTGTTTTTGGATTTTATTTAATATTTTAGAATTGAGGTCAAACATAATTTAAATATTACTTCTTCATTCCATCTTTTAAAATGTTTTTTAAAAATAAAATAGTGCCTTGACAGAACCTCAGTTCAAAGCGATTTTGTTTAACCTTCCCTGGTAAAAAAAATTTCAAGAACGATGATGTTCAAAAGTCTGAACTATATCTATTTTTATACTTTTTCATGATCATTTATTTATTTTTCATAAACAAATTATGTAAAATATATCGGTAAGAGAGATATTCAACCATAAGTTGTAACAAATAAAGAAATGACATGTATACCATTTGATTCCTTCACAAACTAAATTTTGCGGTAGACAATGTAAGTGGTTGGAATTAGATCTTTGTACAGATAGAATCATTAATTAAATTGATAAATATTTTGTACTAATAATATATTTATAAAAACAAACTTATAGTTAGTCGTTGTTTTCTACTTCTTAATTGTCTTTTCTCTTCTATTTTTGCTCTTGAAAGGAGAAGAAAAATAATAGTTTACAACTCGTTTTAATATGCATTATAATTTTAAATGAAAAAATAAAATAAATATGAACAAAACACTAATATATTAAGTTTTCACATAATTTATTTTGTGTGTCAAAATATCCCTTTGGGAGAAACCATGAACACTCATTAGATTCCATTGCGCATTGTAATGGTATTTTGAAAGTATCTCACTTTTTAAAGTATATTCTCAGTTCTTGAGAATCATTCTTATTTCTTAGAATTTTATTTTAATTTTCTAAAACCACATATATTATGCTTTTCTGAGAGATCGAACATTATTTTTTTTAACAAAGATTAAAAAATATTATCGTTTCAAAGAAAGAGTCCAAAAACACTGGTAAACTCCTTTTTTAATCTTTGCAAGAAATTCTCAACATATTAAAGCTCAATTTCAAAGCGCCCCAACTGTACAAGAGAAAAAATCAACTATTTTGGTAAAACCGGCACCGACGTGGCAATATCTTATTGCAAAGTCAATCTGCCGTCCCAATCACCACCGCCCACGTGTATGGCCACAATTAAAACCTACGACTGTTGGAAAGAAGAGGGGAATCACGTTCCCATTCAAGCAATGGATCCACCTAGCGATCTCCTAAGTCCAACCCACACACGCACCCTTCACGCGTGTCATTAAACCCTTCTTCTTTACATGTGTAATTTTTTAATGATTCCCATTCTTATTAAGACACTAATTAAATCTATTATTTTAGAAACTACTTCTAATATTTATCATATTGGTTGTTTTTATTCTCATATTTCAATTGTTTATTTATTCTTTTAATGTTAAGAGAGAAAATAGTTTTAATATAATTTATCACAACTCATTTTTTCCAATTTTAATATGAGACGTTACCTCACTAGTTTTAATATTTATTTTTTCAATTAAAATTTCTTGAATAAATAGTAATATCTTGTGGAGATATATAACTGATGATGTATCAGATAATTAATTAAAAATCTTATGCAAGAGATACAAATATTGTGAAGAAGATTTAAAGGTGGGGAATCTTTTTCCTTCAATATCTACAGTTCATTTTTTATTTTTGTATTTTAAATTTTGAAATATTTCAATTTATATTTTTCTAACGTTATTTTACATTATCGCTCATAATTTATATTATCTAATTGACTTTGAAAAAGATAAAAAAGATATATCGAAGCTACAAAACTACAAAAATTACAGCAAATAATTTTTTGTTTCTCTTAATACATTAAATAATTAAATAATGAGAAATAAATAGCCACCCCCTCTTCCCCTGCTGAGAACCCATTTAGTCTTAAGTGGAGACATTAATCACCACCAAACCAACTCATATACGTAATCTTCCAATGAAGTTCTAAAGCAGTTTCTTCGTGAAACCTCTCAAACAGCCAATGCCAGCAAAACCTCGTTTCCTTATAACGTAATCGATCCCTTCCAATTACGCTTCCACCAACCACAACAGCGGAAAAGGAAATAAATCCCAAAAGCCTCAATCAACAATTTCGCGAAATTTCTAGATCCCTTTGAACCGCTCTACACTAATCCCCCAATTTCTCAAGACCAGAAACGATCGTGCTAATGCCGGAAATTGAACAGGTGGCGGCGGAAAGCACCGTCTTGTTCGGAAAATACGAGGTGGGAAGGCTCTTAGGATGCGGCGCGTTCGCGAAGGTGTACCACGCGCGTAACATCGACAAGGGGCAAAGCGTGGCAGTGAAAGTGGTAAGCAAGAAGAAACTGGCCGCAACGGGGATGACCACCAACGTGAAGCGCGAGATTACCATCATGAGCCGTCTTCACCACCCCAACATCGTGAAACTCCACGAAGTGCTGGCGACCAAGACCAAAATCTACTTCATCTTGGAATTTGCGAAAGGAGGCGAGCTCTTCTCGAGGATCGCGAAAAGTCGATTCAGCGAAGATCTCGCGCGACGGTTCTTCCAGCAGTTGATCTCCGCCGTCGGGTACTGCCACGCGCGCGGCGTTTTCCACCGCGACTTGAAGCCGGAGAATCTACTGCTGGACGAGCAGGGAAACCTCAAAGTCTCCGACTTCGGACTCGGCGCGGTGAAGGAGCAGCTGGCGGTGGATGGGGTGCTGCACACGCTATGTGGGACCCCTGCTTACGTGGCACCGGAGATTTTGGCGAAGAAGGGTTACGATGGGGCCAAAGTTGATGTTTGGTCTTCCGGGGTTATTCTCTTTGTTCTTGTGGCCGGGTATCTACCGTTCAATGACCCGAATCTTATGGTGATGTACAGGAAGATTTACAAGGGGGAGTACCGGTGTCCGAGGTGGTTTTCGACGGAGTTAAGGAGGTTTCTGGCGAGGTTGTTGGATACGAATCCCGAGACGAGGATCTCTGTGGATGAGATTTTGAAGGACGCGTGGTTCAAAAAGGGGTACAAGGAGGTTACTTTTGGCGATTTGGGTTTGGAATGGAAGAGTGAAGGGGATGGGGTGAAAGATTTGAACGCGTTTGATATAATTTCTTTCTCCACAGGCTTGAATCTCTCTGGTTTGTTTGATTCGTTGAAGGAGGTGGAAGAGGGAGAGAGGTTCATACTGAAGGAGTCGCCGGAGAAGGTGGTGGAGAAGTTAGTTGCGGCGGCGGCTACTGTGGAGGGTATTATCGTGCGGAGAAGGAAGGAGTGTGGGGTGGAGTTGGAGGGGTGTAATGGTAATTTCGCCGCTTTAGTGGAGGTTTACCGGTTATCGCCGGAACTGGTTGTGGTTGAGGTGAGAAGGAGGGATGGGAATGGCGGAGTTTTTAGGGACGTGTGGAGCAATAAGCTTAGGCCGTATCTCTGTGCAGCGAGTAGCAGTACGACGTCGGATCGGGAGGAAACCGGTGCGAAACCGGTTGCCGGTGAATCATGATTCAGCGTCATTATTATTTCTCAATTAGTAAATTTTAAATAAAATTGAAAACAAATTGGAAGTGGAGAATTTGAAAATTGAAACGAAGTAGGGCACAAATAGACGTGGAACACATCGTTGATTAAGCGTGCAAATTCGCTATGTATATTATTTTATCATTTATCATGCTTATATGTAAAGTATTACAGTATTTTGCTTAGCCTTATTATTTTCAAAGTGGTTGGTTGAAATTTATTAAAGCAACAATTGTTGTTCTAATAAGTTAATTCTTGTATTTGCAGGTTATTACAATCAGTTCCCCAGGATTCCCTTGAACTGCTTGGAAATTCAAAAGGAATAGAGGAACATTTGCATGAACTTTTTTATGTTATGAAAATAGCTTACAATTTCATGATTTCTTCTTACCCCATTTCAATAAATTTCTACCTTGCTAATCATTACTTGAAAAAAAAAATACTTTTTAAGTCAGTCTTATCAATTGGATACATTAAAATCATTTTAATACACAATGCAATGATGTAATTTCCAAAGAAAAAAACATGAGCTTTTAAATAACAGATTTAATAAACTAATTAATTTTTTCCGCCATTACTTCACTCTTTACAAATTACAGATAATACCCATGGGGTGGTGAAGGGAGGGCCCAACTGGTAGAAGAAGAAACTAGTATCCTTGAGGTTTTGCTGCACTTACAAGAAAAGTAGACAAAGGAAAAAATAAAGTTATAATTTGATTTCTACCATTTTCTTCAAAAACATATTCCTCGTGAACTTGTTTGTCGCGTTCTCTCTGGTAGAAAGTGTCAGCACTTTCCGTAGATTGTCCTCATCGTAAGTTTTCTAATTTGATTCTCACTTCTTTAAAATCTTGGTATGATGCTTAATTCTGGAATTTGTTGAGTTAAGCTTATAATACATATTTATCTCTGCGGTTAGATTTAAATATGTGGATTGGCCATTTTCTTCCTGACATGTTTTCTTCTAGTACGTGCCTTCTCTTATTTGATTGCATATAAAGTGTTCGATTAAATTCTAGCTTCAGATCTAATAAAATGCATTTTTGTAATGATTTGGCGATGGCTATCTATGGTCCATGTGCCTGCCTCCCAAATGGATAACTTCTTAGCATTTTTTCACGACACTTCTCAATGACCACAAAAGTAGTAACTGATTATGTGTGCCATTTGTCGTATGAATAGGTGGTTAAATCTTGTTGGACAGGTGGCCGTCGTGCTGGTGTAGCAAATCTATGATCAGTGTTGGTTCCTCGGATATGTTTATGTAGTCTATTGGAATTGGTAACAATTCATAAATAAAGTTGGATTGTATATTTTCTCTCATGTTTTTATGAGATTTATATAAGTTAAAAATCAATTCTCACAAAATTCAACTAATTAGATGAAATTCTACGGAAAACGTACAAGAGATATAACAACACTATGCACATGAAAATCATGTTCAACATTTATTAAGAGCATAACAATATGATATTTATAATAATTATTAATATATTATTATATATTATAAATTGAATTAAAAGAAAGTGTGGCTAGACTAACACTAATATTTAAGTTTTTTTTAATTTTTTAATTAATTGTTAAAAGCGTGTGGTTAGGTCGATGATACTAGTATTTTATTTTATAAAAAATTAAATAACATAACATATAGAATAAATTTGATGCGGTTAAAAAAGTATGGACAAAAAATAATAATTTTGAAAGTGCATAAATCAAGTTTCAACCAAGTATCATTTTTAAATTAAGTTAAAATTTAGAGATTAAAATCATTTTTTTCCCTTTCTTTTATAATGAAATTAGATTTGAACAAATTGTTTTTTGGTTAGATCAAAATTCCATTGAAATAAATAGACCTAAACATATGGTAGAGACAATAAATATGGACATCAATTTCAGTAATTGCATGAACTTTGTTTTAAAGGAAACACTAATCTGAGCGATGTATCATTGTCAAAGCCACATTTGAAATAAACAAAACTTGTAGTATGCCTTAAATGTTAGACATAAGTACTCTCAAAGAGACATTTACCTTGTTTAAGTATATGCATATAGTATTATTCAAAGATATGTTTAACAAAAAGGTAAGTCTAATTTCTAAAAACTACCAAATCCCTAAATTATTTGATGAACAATAACCTACACAATCAAAATAAATAAGCAAAGATGTGATTGTGTTGAACTTTAAACTCTCCCATTTCTTTACTCTCATTATTTTTTTAATATTCTTTTTACCATTTACACATCGAACACATTTATTAATGTGGGAAAACATTTAAGAAATTTTTGAAGTTTATTTCAAAATTGACATTATTGTCTCCATATACTAATTTAAATTCCATTATTAATGTGGGAAAACATCATTTGGGAAAACTAACGACTCCACTCAGTTCATATCGATATAGATATGCTAATTATAAATACGTAAAAGAAATTATTTATTTTGTCAAAATAAAAATTACACTTGTATTAATTATCTATATACAATACAATATTTCACCCTCTATCAATATACAATTATTTCAAAATTGTCCAAAACTTATTCTAACTCTCTCTTTTTTTTCACTTTGAATTTTTATAAGAAGAAAAATAACTTCAATTACCCTGAATTACAAAAAAAAAAATTCAAAATTTCACCACAAATAAAAAGATTAAAATAACAAAGTCGTACTTACATGTTCTACTTTAACTAAATAATAATAATAATAATGATAATAATAATATAATAGCCTAAAATGGTGCATCTTAACATGCCTCATACTTTTCTAGGAAGAAAATATCAATTATCTAAAGTTGTGATATGTATTGCTTGGGTGCTTTTGTCCACAAATTACACCAACAACAAAGTATAATGATTATAGTAATATAAATCAGAATCATAAGTACGATTCCTGAACTCCATGATCATGTTCAGTCACATTCACTTGCTCTTATATTGTGGCCTTTAATTAATAGCAAATGGACACGCCGCAGTACCACCCTGCATTCTCTGCTACTTCAACAAGTGGTCCAAATTGAAATAGTACCCTAACTTTTCAAACTTGTTCAAGTTCAAAAATTATTAGGTGATTCAGAAGAATCAACACACAACTTTTTAACGTAATTTTTAACATTATTTATCCTAAATTTATTTTCATTCCTTATCTTCATAATTAAGGTATGAAAAGAAAAAAAAGGAGGCAACGAGGTATGGTACACGCGACAGAGCTAAACAACCATCCAAATTTGAAGCATAGCAGCATGTGAGAAAGTTCGCGTAGAACTGAACCATTCAATTAATTGAACCATGTTACTCTCTCGATCTGAACAAAAAAAAACATTTAAAATACTATTTTTTTTTGGATTGTTCCTCCATTAATGCATGCTACGTTAAGTTCTTTGTCGCTTTTCGTTGGCTGCACAGACAAAATATGGTTGCTGTTGGAATCCATTTTTCAATCATAAACTCTTGACACCAAATATCAGTTTTCTTGTTGGAAATTTTAACTTTGGATTTCATATATAGGATATATAGTTTGAAAGTGAGAATGACTTAAGGTAAAATATTTATCATAAAATAAAGTCTTCAAAAGTATCATATTTAAAGAGTATATATAAGATTATCCTCTGTGATATTACATATCTACCTCAAAATAATAAATAGAAGGATAACTGAATACAATAATGTGGTATACCTAACATGGTTGTCTGTGATGAAAAAAAAACATGTATTATTATTGTTATGTATGTGTCACTACCTTTGGTGCGGGACATGTCATGCATGATAAGTGTAAATTAGTGTGTTAATCACACTATAATTGCGATTAATGATTACTGACAAAATTTGCTAAAAATAATTGCCAAACACAAAATATTCCCGCGGACCCACAACAGAGAATCATGCAATAGTATTTATAGTGTATCTTATAGAATATATAATAATTGTGACCATGATGACGTCTTTTATGTAATTATGATATTTAAAAAAAATTAAGAGTTAAATATATCTTTTATTTATTTTTTCATCTTTAAATTAAATATATAGTGTTTTGTTTTGACAAATTAATGAAAATAATGTAAGATTTTCAACAAATTATACGTGTACATTATATTGTAGTTTGTGCAATTTTATAAAAAAAATAACATTTTTTTTTTCAATAGATTGTACTCTAGTTTATTGTAAAAATAAAGTGAACATAAAATAAGTATATAGTTAGTTGTTTTGAAATAACTTTTGAAAATAATTTAACAAACGAAAAATATATTTAACTTTAAATTTAATTTAATTTTATAAAGCTTAGTTTTAAAGTAAAGTTTGTTATTATTAATATATTGTAATAGAGTATTTTATTTAATTTATGTTTGATTTTACATTAAATTTGAGATAAATATTTATGGATAGTGATAGGAAGTAACAAGTTTGTTTGTATTTGAGAGTCTATTTGAAGTTAAATTTGTAAAAATGGTATGTTTAATTTTTCTTTTGTCAAAAGGGATTAAGTCGTCAGGATGGAAGACGACATTACAGGGGAAGTTGTCCTCTACCCAGCCAGTTTCTGTTTTTTCGCATAGGAAAGTAAAATCGGCTGCAATGGTGACAACTTCTCATTGAGAACCGGCATGGAGCACAACGAATTCAATATACCATTTAATGGAAACCAGCTGCCGTGGTGACGACTTCATATCGAAAAACGTATGTTTTAATACCGACTTTGCTTTGTCTAAAAATGTTGATACAGGCACGCGCTACTGCAATATGCACTGCACAATTCATATTCATAGGCATGGGTTCACGTACATAGAAATCGTCCTGTACAGGGACAACTTTGCTTTTTTGAAAGAAAAAAAACAGAAATTGGTTGGATGGATGATGACTTCACCTGTAATTCGTCTTCTACTCCGACGACTTAACCCAATTTAAAAAAAAAATCAACAAACCCTATTTTACAAATTTATGATCAAATGGACTCTGAAATACAAAAAAGTCGAAGTAACACTGTATATTTAACAAAATTTTATTAAATTATAGTATATTAGAAGAGAGTTTATGTTTATATCAATCTCATAAAATAAATTTATAAAGTGACAAAATACTTGTTATATATATAGTGTAATTTGTCTTTATGTTTAATATATTAAATATCCAACAATTTTTTATTTCAATTTAAGTGATTCTAATGCCAAATTTAATAAAGGAAAATATTAATTCATTTTATTAAAAAAAGTCAAAAATAACTAGAAAAAAATGAAAAAAAAATGAAAAGAAAATTATTATAACAATAGAACTTAAAAAAAAAACTATTAATCCTTTATAATTAAATCAAAGTTAAACAGTTTTAGTTACCTTTCGTTTTCTTAATTATATTTAATGAGGAAAACAAAGTTGACCCGTAGTGACGGTAACAGCATGAAAGATGCACTTGACTTGACGTTGGACAAACTATTGCTACTATTTTGGCCACGAATGACCTTAAAAATAAAGAATTAATTTCTTGCGTGTGATGGTTGACATTTGCGACTAAATATTTTAAAGAATAGTTAATTAGTCGGCAACTGAAAAAAAAAAGAAAAAAGTAAAAAGTAGGGAAAATCAGAAATGAAAAATGAAATTCAAAAGAGAAAAAATGTATTGAAAATTTAGAAATTTATCTTCCTCTTATTTAATCATATAAAAAGTGAAAATAAAAAACTATGTGAAATAATACAAATATCGCTAACTATATGATGCAGCGTCATAATGAATTTTTAAGTAATGTATATTAAAAATAATATTTATATAAAATTATAAGTAATGTATATTAAAAAATATTCTTTATAGAAAATTTTCTATTTTATATGCTTTAACTGTAATATTTATTTATCTTTTGCAAAAACACTTTAATATATTATAGTTATTGAATGAAATATAAATTTGTAGTAGTTGTTTCTCTTAATAGGAATTGAATGCGCATGTAACATACAACGACTCACACACTTCACTCAAACAATTATGAGTTAGAAACCTTTAACACAATTGTTAAATTTAATAAAACTTAAAGGATTTTAATTATATTTACAAAAGAATAAACTATTTCATAATAATAATACTTGTCACATAAACATTAATGTAACATCAGTATTACAAATTTACTTTTTTTTTTCATGAATATATAAGTACGTATTTTATTTAGTGTTAATTACTAAACTTATCAAATATAACATATTTATTAAATTCAATAGTTATCAATTTATTAAATGTATGTTTAATGTTTATTGTTAACATTTTTTATGTAATAATAATAATAATATAATAATAATAACACATTTGTATTTATAATTGTCAGTTGAAATTTTTTTATTTTTAATAGCCAAAGATTAAATATAATTTTAAAATTATTTTCTTAAAAAAAAATTCGTGATTTTAATTAAAAGACGTGATATTTAAAAATGAACAGAGAGCAATTTTAAAAGGGACATTTAGTTGAATACACTATACATCAATGGAATAATCTACAATAATAAAATATAATTAATTATTTTCAGAAAAAAGTTTACATTTTAATAAATATTAATTAAATTGATTACATTAATTACACAATATCAAGCTCTTAGTAATATAATTATGATCTTGAATAAAGGTGTTTTTAGATCTCTGATATGTATCTATTTCTTACGATAGATTTCAAATGCATATAAGTCCCACGGAGGAAGAATATATATATTTTGTTTACTTAATTACTTTTCATCTAAGTAGTTAATATATAAAACATATTATTAGTAAAATTTTATCTTTTAGAATTAAAAATTCCAATTCGCATGAGAGATAAGATAAACAATTCACAATATCAATTGTTTATGAACTAACATAATTACTAGTATTTTGATAAAATAATTAATATTAAAAAGTATTAAAAAATGTCTTGGAAGGAAATATACATAAAATAATAATAAACAGACAAAACAAACTATGTGGAGCAGAACCTAAAATAAATTATCAAAGATGTGGGAGTGCTAGCAAAGACACTTCATGATTGGTTCAACTTGCAATCCAAAACTTGCGATAGCTACTGTCACAATTGGAGGAACTGGGCCCACTTAAAAACAAGCCCATTTAGACACTAGAATGGCAGTTTCTTCCTACACCTCCACAATTTCTTCCTGCAGCTTCATATATTTAAAAAATTCAAATTATAAAAAGAATTACTTGTTGAAAGTATTATGTGGTTCAACATGCAAGACTATAAGTAATTATTGATTTAGTTTTAATATTCATTCAGTTTGTTCAATTTTGGTTATGATATTCCTTCAACTTTTTCAATTTGGTCATTATATATATTTTTTTTTCAATTTGGTTATAATATTCATCAATTTTGTTCAATTTGTTTTTTTTCTAACATTGTTAAAGTAATTAACGAATTGTAGATCTGTCACGTGTTATTTCGTAATTTTTTTTAAAAGAAAATATGTTCACGTGTTAAGCCCATATCATGTCACATGTCAAATCAGTTTTATATATTCAATTTGGTATATTTGTTATTATTGTTCAGTTTGCTCCTAATTTTTTCTTTGAATTCAACAATTTTTTTGTCTCTCTCCTAATTGAGACCAAATTTAATTTTTACATAAATGTTATATTGATATTCTTATTAAAATTCTCATTTTTATTAAATATATTTAATTTAGAGTTAGAGTTGGTTTAAAATTAAAATCAAAATTTTTAAAGTAGAGAATAAGACCATTGATTTTAAATTTTAAGCCGTTAAAAATAATATAAAGTAATACAATTGATTAGTATAATGTTTATTTGATTTTTAATATTTTATGTGATTTTTATCCTCTTAAATTTTTAAACCAGTAAAATTCTTCACTTTTACAATTTTTGACCTAATTTTACACCAACTTTAACCCTAAACAAAAAATATTTAATAAAAATGTGAATTTTAAAAAATATTAATATAACATTTATATAAAAGTTAAATTTGGTCTCAAGTGAGAGAAAGATAAAATTTCTCAATTTTTAAAAAAATTGGGACTAAATAGTAAAAAAATAACGAATATCATGATAAAACTGAATATAGAAAATTGATTCTAACACATGACATGATATTGACTTGACACATAGTCATTTTTTTAAATAAAAAATATTAAAAAAATTAAAAGAATGTAAAAAAAAATTCACAAAATGACATGTGATCCTCACCGTTCATAATCAGTTAACTATTATTTTAAGGATGTTAGCAAAAAGAACCAAACTTAACAAACTTGACAAATATTATGACCAAATTGAAAAAAAAAATTAACATCAAATTGAAAAAACTAAACGAATATTAAAAACTAATAAGTATTTAAGCCTAACATTTATTATTTTTACTAATTTAATTAAATAAAAATAAAATTATTAAATTTGCACCCTAATATTGTAGGGAGGAAAAAAAATTATACAACAAATAATTTTTTATGTAGACAATTACAAATCTTGAAACCAAATATTATGTCGGGTGAGTCACAAAAATTAATTTGTATTTCTTATGTAGGATAGGTCAGCTCAATTTGTTTTTGACTGGCCGGTCAATGATAATGAATGAAACAAAGCTGAAAGGTCCTTCTTTATTATTTTCCCTAATTTAATCTAAAATCTTGAAAATATTAAAATATTAAATAAATTTGTTTTAGTTAATATTACTCAACTTATTATAGGATTCTATCCTGAGAAATTCACATTTAAACTCCAAAATAGGGTAATGAAAAATAAGATAAATTAATGTGAATTTTTTTTTCATTTTTAGTAATGTTCACTAACTATAAATAAAGACTATGATACTTTGACACCACACCAATTTTTTTTTTCCTCTTTTCAAATTATATCAAACTTTTTTTCATTTGATAAGATGGTATGACGTGGACATTGTAAAAAATTTATAAAAAGTCAGTCAAAAAATAATTTTAAATAGATGAGATAAAACAGCCCACCATGCTTTTTTCTTCTTCTTAGCCATCCCTGTGTTTAATTTAAGGAAGAAAGAAGTAGCATCAAGTTATGCCAGAAGTAAAGTATTTGATAATAGGACAAAAGTTGATTGTGACCAACCCACCAACATGTCTTTTATTTATTTTTGGACTGTCAAGTCCATTCCCACTTTCAACTTATGTAGTGTCTTCTTAAATCAGCTCGCACCACAAGAGAGTCATACCCTGATTCCTCTGATATACACACACAAAAACCGAGGAAACCATGTGTCCTCTCAGGTTCATTCTTGTAATCTTGTCGGCAACTCTTGCCGGTTTCTTGGTCCTCAGAAATTTCAGATCTCAACCCCACATCACTGACACTGAGTTGGATGCAAACAATGAAAACAATGAGCACACCCAAACCTTAAAGAATGCAACTTCCAAGGTACCAAGAGGACCCTTTTCCATTCCTTTTTGTTTATGCTTTAGATTGTACAAAAATGTTGTCTTTTCATGTGGTGTATTGGTGAGTCTACAGGTTCGTGATGCATTGCAATCTGGGTTCTGGACCTTCCTTGACATGGCTAGCGGTCGCTATCTTTGGAGGCACTTAGTCTCTTCCTCTTCCCCAAAGTCTGAATGAATTCTTATGGTATATAGCTGCTTTTAATGGTGATAATAATCATAACTTAGCTGCAAAAATACTACAAACCACTTCCTTAACATGTGGTTTAGACTTACATGCCTGTAACTGTTTGTTACTTTTTTGTTTAGCTGTAAATGGAATACCAATATGTTGCAGTTAATGGGCAAATAACCATGTTTCTTACTCACTATTAATTTAGGAGAACAAATATTTCAATAGAAGAGTATTTTACATATTAGTTTGAGTTTTTGGAATGAAAATATCTCAGTTCACGAAAATCCTGTGAATTAGATATGGTTCTCCTTCCTTAGAATTGGTCTTCTTTTCCTTATGATTTTTTTAGTAAACTAGAGACTGAAATTCCATAGAGTAGAAGACTAAAGTGATAGATTCTCAGGAGAGTAGAACGGGTTTCTACAAGTATAATCCACCTATGACCAAATGATAATGCTTCAGGTACTCCAAAGAAAATATCTTAGCCTCTGAAATTCTTCATACAAGGCAGGTATAGGTTTTTGAACATTTTTATCCTATAATTTGGAACTGATTTAAAATGCTACAAGGATACTTTTGCGCTTTGCGGAGTATTGTCTTTCTTAGAATATGATCTAGATTCCTAGTTGCGGACAATATATAACCTAATTTGTGAAAGTTAGGATTTTGTTTTAAAAAATAATTATTTATAATCTGTGATAAACATGATTTTATCCCAACATTTTGAAATTGTTTGTGAAAATCAGTTTTAGACATAGAAGAGTGATGATAATGTGTTGAGATTGATTATGTATGATATGATTTGTGAAAAAATTGTCTTAGCCTGTATCAGAAGCAGGTCTTTGTATAAGAGGAATTGATAAAGAAACTACAGAATTTATTGATTTCTCTTAGGCAGTATGTATGACACTCATTAATCACTCGTGTCCTTAAAACATTTGGAGTCAATACCACTACAAACCGGTTTTTAACCAGTAAACTTGCAAAAATATTCAAACTAAACATCTGCTACCTGAAGTTGAGACTCTATGTATTACAATAAGGTCATGACATTGTAAAGAACAAGAAAAATATACAGACACAACATCATTTACAATGGGATTTCATATTATTGATGCACAAATAATAAGGTTTGAGGCACTGGAAACTAAGAAATATTGTTTTTGGGACTGAGATTGTTGTTTCTGCAGTTGCTCCAACTGTTGTGTGTGATTTACTGTTGTTGGTCACCTTGCCATACCCAAACAATATCTTTAAGAGCAGGCCTTATGGCTTCTTTCAATATTTTATCATATTCCAGCGTATCTCCATTTGATTTCTTCACCTCCACCAAGTGCAGAAGTGGAGTAACCTCAAAGATCTCTGCATCAATGGATAAGATCCCCTTCCTACCTTCATGAAGGGCCTCCAATTTCAACAAACCCGCAGCCCTTTTCTTTATCTTCATCTTCAGCCGATTTGCAATTTCTTCTAGCCTGAAGATGATGAGAGATGCTGGTTGTCTTGAAGTAAATCTTGCTTCCCTTTTCTGAAAGCTGTCTTCAAAGAATCCACAAAGATTGAAACCAGGTGAAAGGGAGATTATATCAAAGGCATTTATACTTATTGGCACAACTGACTCTTCCCTTGCTTCTGCTGCTAAGACATTACTTCCATCACCACATTGTTCAGAATGATTTGTATTTGAAGGAGAGATACTCACACTCCTGTTTTCCTCTGCTTGTGTTGTCTGTGTACCATTTTCCCACTTCCTAAACCAAGAACATTGCTTAATCTCATCTATGGAAATCCTAGTGTTTGGATTTGGATCCAACATCTTGCTCAATAGCCTCCTAACTCCTTTTGGGAACCATCTAGGACATGTAAACTCTGCCTTGCTTATCTTCTTATACACCACCATCAAATTAGGATCTTGAAAAGGAATGTAACCTGCTAGTAAGACAAACAAAACTACCCCACATGACCAAATGTCAGCTTTGGCACCATCATAACCTTTCCTTTTGATGACCTCAGGAGCAACATAGGCAGGTGTTCCACAAGCTGTGTGCAACAAGCCATCTTGGTGTTTGGAATCAGCCAGAGCACTTAACCCAAAATCTGAGATCTTCAAATTATCATTTTCATCCAACAGAATGTTCTCTGGCTTTATATCTCTATGGCATACACCTCTACTGTGACAAAAATCCACTGCATTCACTAGCTGCCTAAAATATCTGTGTGCAACATCTTCTTTGAGTTTTCCTTTAGCCACCTTCTTAAACAGTTCTCCCCCTTTAGCATATTCCATAACAATGTAAATCTTACTCTTTGTGGCCATGACCTCAAAAAGCTCAATAACATTTGGGTGCTTGACCAGTCTCATAATAGATATTTCCCTTTTAATGTGATCAACCTGCCCAGCTTTTATAACCTTGTTCTTGTCAATCACTTTAATGGCCACACTTTGGTTAGTTCTTGTACAACGGCCATAGTAAACCTTTCCAAAAGTTCCTTTACCTAGTAACCTTCCCAGTTCATATTTTTGCATCAAGATGCTTGATTTGTTCTTCCTAGGAGACATTGAAGTTGGGCAAATTAAATTTCACTCCCTCAGCCAATTAAAATATCTGTAGTATAGAGATCAGATGATAGCAAATAAGCTATTCAACCTTCTTCACGCAGGTGATATACTAACACAACAGGCACATCAAAATAACATGTGTTCCAATTATGCATCAAGGGATACTGAAAGAATGAGCCAACAATTTTTGCTCCACTGTTACTAATTAAGCTGGGCAGTAATAGCAAGAACATAACCTTATGGATCTCAGAGACAAAGCTCATTTTCATACATCTCTTCCCTCTGTGTATGTCATGCACTGCTGAAGAATATATACATATATGTGCGCCACAGATAGGTGAGCGAACTTCAGAACTGTACTGAAAACTGAGGATGATTTTCCTGAGAATGTAGTCAATCTGAAAATCATAGAAGCATCAAACTGAAATCAATAACTAATGTTTTATATGATAATATATAGATATCGAAAATAAAAAAGACTAATCATAGATTGATAGTTCATGAAAGATAGTACACTTTGCAGATATTACTGTTCAATGTAAGATGATTTTAATAACACACATAAATACAGAGTGACAGTAGTATAGTTATAAAATCTTAGAAAATGATGTATGTTTTCTGCCCCACAGTAAGCATATGTAATTAATTGATCTTTAGCAAGACAAATTTGTGTGCTGAAATAATGTTCAGATAATGAGAGACATGTTGGTGTAATAGCACAATCCAAATCATAAAATAAGACCAAAAAAATCCATAATAAATAAATGAAAATAACCTCTAACCTTCAGAATTGAGATTGAACAGTTGTAGCACCAAACATAGTAGAGATATAATACAGTGGTTGTATAGAAAAGTAAATTAACTAGTAAGTACTAGAGCTGTTACTTGTTTGTGTACAACATTCATATATAATATGAATATTTCTGTGATGTTTTGGAATTGGTGATGTCATGGTGTGCTATTTTGGCTATTTGAATCATCACAAGAAATGTAGTAGAACACGTGTGAGAACATTAATGCATGAGGAAAAGGAATGAATTTGGAAGTTTCCACGTCATGGTAGTGAACGTAAGCAAAATTGAGGATGTTGTGCCATGTGGATTGTGACCGACACGTTGGCAGTCATGATCATCTCGTGTTGCTTAGTTAGGTGATTGATTTGGACCGAATAACCGATGCACGCCATCATAAAAGTTTCCAAATTCAGACTATAAATGATTATTTTTTATTATTTTTTTCTCTCTCCTTAGGTTAATGGTACTTTTATTTTATTGTTATAATATTTTTAACTTTTTGCATATATAATTTCAATTCAAGAAATTATATAATTTCATTTTTTTAAAATGAGCCTCGATTAAAAATATTTATAATATTAAAAAGAAAATAATAAAAGTATTATATTATAAAAGATATTGAACTCTTTTTTTATGTATAATTTGATTTCTTTTATAAAAGATATCAAAATAAGAAAAATTTTATTTTGTAGGTGTAACTAAATAAAGTTAACAATTTTGATAGTCTGATAGTTAATACTATACCAATGATGTATTGTTATTTGAAAGAATTGTTAAAAAAACAAATATAAATAAACTAAATTTTTTTCGGAAAATTTCCCAATTAAAAGAAAATGGACAGATTTTAGGCTTAAATGTATTGTTTTAAAGCAAACTTTCGTGGACATCGTAAAATAATAGAATATTATGAAAATGAAATGAATAACAAACACATTTGAGATTAAAACAAAGAAATAAAAAGTTATATACATTTTAAAAAAACATAATTACATGAACTAATAAAGTATTTACAACTTGATTTCACTAAAGTTCCCAAACTTATAAATAAATAAGTTATTTGCATATTTAGAATAATATTTTTTGTGTCCACTAAAACAATTATTACTTATAAGTTAATTTCTTGCAAATGTAGCATATAAATTTGAGTTTTACCCCTTCTGATATTCATGTTAAAAATTAAAATCTTTATTATCGTTCTTTTAATAACTTAAACGATGTTTATATTAGAAGATATGATAAGACACAAACACAAGGTTTCATATTTATTTATGCAATTATATTACATTTCATGTGTGCAAAAGAGATGCACGTTAATTAAAATTACATTTTTATTCGTGTTAGTATAAATTCAAAGTTTAAAACATTATAAATCACAATAAAATGTGACACTACTTAATAAATAAAATATACGAACCATAGTTATTTCAAACTATAAGTTAAATCCTTGCACTAAATAAAGTTATATTTTTGTCTAATTTGAGCTTAATTAAGAAATATAAAATACCGAATTAATTAATCTCATATAAACATAAATAAAATATTATTAAAATTTTTAATATTTTCGATGTTGTGATTATAAATGTTTATGTTAAGTTTAATTAATGTTGTATTTGTTTTTGAATAGATGAATATCAAAGTGTGTGAATAAATTTGAGTAAATTTAAGTAGGTGAATTTGTATGTTTCTTTGAAGAGATTTGAAGGGAAAAGTAAATGAATATTTGAAAGTAAAGTTTGTAAGAATTTGCAAATGATTTGATTAATACGATAGATAATTATTTTTTTATTAAATTAAAATATAAAATTATTATTTTATCCTTATAATTAAAATTAATATATTGTAATTATTTTTATAATAATAATAATCATTATATATATATATATATATATATATATATATATATACGGTTAAATATGTTTTTGATGTCTTAGAAAATTGGAATTAGTCACTTTTTAAAATTTGAGTTGTTTACACATTTTCAGTTCAATGTTAACTGAGAAATATGTCTAGAACATTAAATAAATTTAACAAAATTTGGTTAAAAAAACTCAAATTCACGCATTTTTAAAGATGAGAAACTAAATTAGTTAAAAATTTTAAAAAAGGACTGATCCCAATTCTCACTCGAAGTTAAGGGACAAAAAACATATTTAACCCTTATATATGTTGTTGTTATTATTATTTATAATTTTTATTATTTATTATTGATATTACTAATATATATATATATATATATATATATATATATATATATATATATATATATATATATATATATATATAACTGGCTTCCAACAGGGATATTAATGTAAAATTTTCATTCATCGTCTCAAATCTTCTCTACATTGGTGAGATGAGAAAAGTGAGTGATCTTTTAAATTCGTCGTTTTCTTCTCTTGCCAATTCATACCCTAAGTTTGGCGATAATCCAATGGTTTGATTATAACTAGGGGTGTAAATGAACATGGCCAAACTCTTAAATTTTGAACTTGATTTTAAAAAAAATTAATGCTCAAATTTGACTCATTAATCTAATTAAATAAAGTTAAACATTTGAGGTAAAAATAAATAATAAAAGATGAAAAAGAATAAAGTAGAAATAAAAGTAAAATAAACGGTAAAAAATAAAGAAATAAATAGATAAAATTATTGTTAAAGGTAAAAATATATAAATAAAAATAAAGAAATAAAATTATGAATAGATGGTGGTTTATGGCGCATATGTTGAAAGAATGTAAAATGTTAGGTAAAAGACTAAATAGAAAATTATTTTAGTTTATATTAATGGTATTATAAAAAATAATCATTTAGCAATTCATTACTATTTTAAAGAACTACTAAGGTTGATATGTGCTAAAACTCCGAAGGCCTCACTATATCCACATAAAAATGTGGTAAACTTATTTTCCTATTTGTATCAATTGATATAAATAGGCTTCTATGTCAATATCTTGATAATTTCTTCACCTAATCCGAATTATTCATAAAATATTATTTATTTAAATTTTTAAATAAATACTCAAAAACATTGTAATAGATAATTATTTTATTATGTAGCTAAAATAATATTAAGATTATGCTTAAGACAGCGAATGGTTCATAAGATCGTAAATTGTGAGATTATATAGTAAATTTTACTTTTTATATAAACATAGTATATATATCATCAACACACATGAAAATAAAATTAATCCGTTATCAATACTTAATCAAACTTAAATTTACAAGAAATATTGATTTTGTGAGTGCAAGGTAACAAATGTTTTACCCATATACTACTAGACAAAAAACATTTTAGACACTAACAAAATAGGTGGTGAAATGGGTAAAATAGATGACAAACACCCTTAGCCATCAAATTAGCCACAAAAAATAAATAGTGGCGAAAACTTTAATCGCAAAACAGTTAGTCACCGATTTAAAAATCGGTGGGTAAATAGCCACTGAAATTGCAGTCGCTAATTAGTCACTATAAATTTGGTCACCTTAAAGTATTGGAGACCAATTTTGCAACTACACTTTCAATCACTAATAGGGATGTCATTTAATTTAATGAAATGATTTTCGGTCACTAATTTAGTCACAATGGTTTACCAAAAATTCTCAAATAAAATAACTTTACCCATGCAAACACTAGAAACCCTAAACCCCAAATCAAACCCACTTGTTTTTCACCGCCACCCTACTCGAAGTCTAGATCACCCTTCACATAATGGTACGTCCCTTACCTAGTACAAAGCAACAATGGACAACCACACCAATGGCAACCCAAGGTTTCACGAACAAACAAACCTCACCCACAAAACAATCCTAGACAAGTCTCCCAAACACAACACTAACATCACAAATAAAAAGTTATTTTAATTTTAATAACACATACCCCTATAAAAATGTACATGTCATCTCCACCATTTACCTACTCATCATAAATTTAATGTTGATTAAGATGGATGTTTTTCGATCATTTTGAAAGTAAAAGAATCATATATATATATATATATATATATATATATATACATATATATATATATATATATATATATATATATATATGGACTTTTAGAGAGGAACAATTTCCAATTTGACAAGTAAGTACAAGGACAAAAAACATACTTAACCATAATTTTTAATTAGAAAATGAATTTTAATAATAATTTGTAATGAGATGAAATATGGTGACAACCCACATAACTAAAAAATTTTAATTACATTAACTTTTAATTAGATTTAGGTTTAATTTAAGTTGGAGGTGAAGAGACGATGAAACAAAAAATTTGAAGAAAATGTAAATTCTTACGATTTTACAATTTTGTATAACAATCTCGTCGATTTTACTATGTTACAATTATGCATAAAATCTAATTCGTAAATATGATATAAAATTTTAAGATTTTACAATTATATGATTTAAATATTGATTTTGACTACCTTACTTTTTCTTTTAATACCATTAAAACCACAAATATAGGATATTTATTTCACAAATATTGTTACAAAGCATGATTATCAACTCTAAGATGAACAATCTTCACTACTCTAATCAACTACGGTTCTTCTAAAGAGTAAGAGGGACCATGACCCCTCCAAAATTTTTTAAATTAATATATTTATAAATTTTTAATTTTTAATTTTTTTAAAAATTTTAAAATAAATGTGGTGCATATGTTAAGAATTGATACAAAACTAGATATATTTTTATTTCTTTTATAACACAATATTTAATGTTAATAAATAATGAAACATAAAATAAAGTATAATAAACAATCAAAATAATTATTAAGATATTGTATTCTTTTTTGTTTATAAAGATAAAAATAAGTTAGACGTAAACTTAATATTTTTACTCTCATTTTTCATTCTTCATTCGTATACTTCCCTTCTTGAAGAAAAAAAAGTAATTTTCTTTTGTCTCACTTGATAGTAAAATATAAATTCAATAGTTAACTTTATTTTTTAATCTTATGAGCCTTTGTATATTATTTTTTATGAATAAAAAATAAATAAATAATGTATTGTGTTTTTTCATAAACGATTTTTAATTATGACTTAATTATTATAAATAACTTTCAGTAATTGCTCCTTCAAATTTTTGATTTAATTATGATAAATTATTTTTTAATCTTAAACTTAAAAAAATAGATATATTAATGAAAAATAAAAAAATAGATTTATTTTTTAAGAAAATATATTCAACTCCTTTACATCATAAGAAACATAATACTAATAATCTAACTATGAATTAGAAGAACTCTTTCTTAAAATTCAAGGAATAATTCTAGATGAATAGTTCTGTATTTTTTTGTTTTGGACGTGATTCGAAAAAAAGTCTTAAAAAAATAAAAATAAAATATATATATATATATATATATATATATATAATTTCTTTTTTAGTTATATTTTTTTTAGTTTTATTTATATTAAATTATATATTAATTTTTATTATATTAATGATAAAATATATATGTTGAGTCTATTATTTTGATTTTCTTAATATTATTGATCAAGATTTGTCAGATACTCTAATTCAATATGCACAAAAGATAATAATTTTATTTGAATATTAAACATTAAAATTGCGCTTAATTTAAAAAAAATTATATTTGTCTCCTAAAATTATTTATAAAAAATCCACACCCGATTAACGCATTTGAATTTTGGTTAAACCTAAACTAACTTATATTAATGCAAAATGGCAGGTAATCTGTTATAGTTTCTTAGGTTAGGCATACCTTTGTACAAGTATAACCTAATTTATAATAGAAACCTAGCATTGGTACGTTTAAAAACTTATTTCATATTAGAACTTTAAAAGATGAATTAAAAACATTTTCGAATATGTCAATAAACTTGCGTATTAATGAATCTATGACTAATAGATTCATATGTACTCGACCAATCACAAAAAGTTGTCAACTTGCTCAAGAGTCAATAGGTCTATCACCCAAAAGTCAGTTAAAATTGCAAAAATATATTGCATTTTATAATTAACCATCGTAAAAAGTAAAATAAAAAAGAATATTTTTTATAAATCAGTTATGATTTTCTAAAAACATGCAATATCTCCTTCTCAACTAAAATGACCTTTTAAAACAAATCTATACATAACAATTTTTTACGATTAATATGTTTAAAATCTTTATGAACCGATAATTTATGTGTTCTTCTTATTGTCTTAGGTAACAAAATAACACTGGTTAAACGAATGCTTAAAGAATGATTATAAGAGAAGAAAATAATAATAAATTTACAACTTTTGTTATGAAGTCAAGAGGAGATACAAGAAACATCAAATATAGCTACTACGAAAGACATGCTAAAAACACAGTTCTGGAATTAGTCTGGATATCTCTATTGTTTGTTTTAGTGAACTACACACTAGACTTCTTATGTATTGATGTATCTCTGGTGTGTATTAATTTATGAGCATGGTTAATTTGTTGAATCACAACTATGCTCAAATATTAACTAGCTCACGTGGAAAATTTGTATTCAAGCAGTTTCTCTTTTAAGATTTTTGCACATATTACGATGAAGATTAAGATATGCTTTTTGTAAAAGAATTAGAATATAATAAATTCTCTATATATTTTATTCATTTATTTTTTGCTGATAAGAAAAAAAAAAAAAAAACTGCCAATTCTGATCTTAATGAGTTATATCCTAATTTATTTTCATCTTTTTAGTTAATTAGAAACATTGGACGCTAAATTTTATGTGTACTTCCGTATAATGAATTATGTATTATCAATTACATATATAGAGTTTTTATTCAAAGATATTAATTGGATTTCAGTACTAAAAAGCTTACAACAACTCACGATTTTGATTTATACAAATGTAATTCAAATTTTTGTTTTTTATTTTTAAAAAGAGACTTTTTTTTTTTTTCTTGTC
>Ga0214544_1000999_pt1 | contig 56503 bp, 23 predicted proteins | sample CNSS3metaG_FD_160074 | JGI IMG/M metagenome (GOLD analysis project Ga0214544, IMG submission 160074) | Root nodule microbial communities from cowpea collected in UCLA plant growth center, Los Angeles, California, USA - CNSS3 | ecosystem: Host-associated > Plants > Roots > Nodule | place: USA...
TTAACACTATTTTTTTGTTGGTTTTTTGTTAATTTAAATTTTAACAACATTAAAATATAGTTATTTTATTATTTAATTAGTTTTTAAATTTTATTTGTGAACATTAAATAAAATATTAAATACACATATACAATATTTATGAACATTTTTGTCTTTTAAAGAAAATAAAGTTGCATTAGTGGTTATTAGGTCAGGTTTTATTTAATATTACACTTATCTATGTATTTTTGTAGGATCCAATGTATATTAATTATCTTTAACCAGTGCCCTTAGGACACTGGTTAGCAAGACCCATTATCTCATAATATTTACACTAATTTACTCTTAATTCACAGTTCGTAATCTGTGCACTACTATTAACATAAAAGATTAGATTTAAATTTTTCAAATAAATTCATGAAAAAATTAAACATCAAAAAAATTGACAAATTATACTTATTATAAATAAAATCTAAATAAATAAACATTGAATAACTTATATGATTCTCTGTAAATAAAAAGTTTAAATAGTTAATTTATCAAAACATTAACTTTTTTCAAAAAAAATATGAGAAATTTTTACAAAAGATATAAACAATGATATTATCTTTCTCTAACACTCAAAGAAACAATCTTTTGATAAAAAAAATAATAATGACAAACTAAAAGATAATCATAAAAACCTCTAAAAGGAATCCTTCGATGTGTGCTTTAAAACAAAAACATTTTCATAAACTCATCATAAATAAAAAATATGTATTTAAAAAACGTTGAAAAACTATAACATATTCATTTTGACTTTTTCTAAAAATATCACGTAACTAAATTAGAACAATTCGTAATTGTTCACTTTTGATCAATTAACGTATAAAACTTATCATATTATATTTAACTTGTCATATTAGGACAGTAAATAAAACTTACCTTCCATTTTTAATTTAAACATTAAAAATTTTAGAATTAGAAACTAAAAAATAATATTACTGTATATTTCTTAAATTTAAAAATAATAAAAGTAAGTACAACGTAAAATCTCCTGTTATTTCTGGAATTAGATATAAGATTTTGTGTACATGACCGCATGATATTTTTGTTTTCGTTTTTTCATCGGTTAGTACCTACAAAAGCTAGTCCACACGTCTTGCTTTTGCCTCATCTCATTATCCATTTGGATAACTCTTAGATTCTTGGCTGCTTAACAAGACACATTCAAGACAAATAAAAATATCCAATGAGTTCAATTGGGCAAAGCATATTGATGGCACTAACTGTTACACTAAACAAGTATGCTTCATCTAATTTGCAAGCAGTTCCTAGAACACAGGGGAAAGCACCACACACATCCACACCAACCTTAAGCACCAAATTGGAATTGGGAAGAAGAGGCATTGTCTTGTCCACTCTAATTGCCACCACCCAAATACCTGACTCTAGGACTCAGCTTCTTCAAAGTACACTTTTCTCTTTACGCTTCTTCTGTTATGACAAGTTCTATTGCTCTTCCTAACATCATAATTTTGTGATGAAATCAATTATCACCAGAATATCAGAAGAAATCAGAGGAAAACAAGGAGAAAAATGACAAAGAGGTAAACAAATCACTGGCTGAGTTCCCCCACTTTTGCATTTGTCTTTTAGCGTACAATACATGAATAAGGTGTGTGTTTAATTTTGTATCACATTGTTTGCATTGTTTGCAGAGGCTGGATAGTTATTACAAGCGAAATTACAAGGATTACTTCGAACTGATGGAAGGAACACTGAAGAGAAGGGATGGGACAGTTTCTGATACAGAAAAGGGTATCCTTGATTGGCTTCAAAAAAACAAGTGAAAGGTTTTCTTGTTTTACTTTTCAATGGTTGTTCAGATGACACTGAACTTGCTTTTGTAGACTGTAGCTCTCTACCTATGGAATTGTACACACTTAGGAACCCTGTACATTGTGATTTACTGTGTCCTTGAAATCCTCTGAGTACAACCTTTTCAGGTGATTGAATTAATGAGTTTAATTTGACATTGGTTGGCATCACATTCTTCGTTGTCTCCAACAATTCCAGCCTTGTGGGATTTCTTTTTGATTTGGTTTTATCTTGTGGGGGTATTTGGATATGCTGGCAATTTTGTTCTTGCAAGTTGCGTCACTGAATAGGAGACCCAATTGTCTGTGGCATAATAAGATAAGCATTTCACTGCATTGCCATGACTTTGTTCAAAGCACAAGAAATATTATTGGCAGGCCAAAGCCTCAAAGTCTTCCCTCAAAAATAAATCTGTCACTAAACTACGGAATGATTTGGTGTTATGGTCAAACATTACTTTTAGGTTCACCAATCCAAATTCCACATGCATTCTATGCTCACAATTTCTAGTTAAAGCCAGATTTAATTTTAAAACTTTTATCATGAACTTTGCTTCAAAGAATTAATTTGTTTCACCAATGGTTCAAAGTTATATTTGAAGTCAAATATCTAGCCGTCTTTGCCTGTACAAAGGGCTATCTTCCTTCAATGTTTTGTCTGTACTAACACTGTAAAGGATCAAATTTCAAATTTCATGATGAGTCAAATAGTTATCCAATGGAGCAAGTTGGTTAGGTGATCTTGTCCTCAAGGTGTATATGAGAGTCCTGTGTCCCACATGTGAAGGCCAGATTGAACAGTGCAAATTTAGTACCAGTTACCAAAATAAGGGTCTACACTCTCACCTTTACTTTCAAGGAAGAAAATAAAATTCCTTTGGGATTTGAAGTGTGGTTTTTGACTAAAAGGTGAAGGAAGAATGATTTTGCCTGCTAAACTTTTTCAATGTTTCTCTCTAAATGGGAAAAAAAGCTATTGCACTGCACCTTTACTGCGTTATAAAATAGAATACCAGTAACAGTATACACTTTGCTTCCAACCATGAAATAGAATTATGCAGTGATGCAATATTCACAGTGATTTAGCTTATTTTGATGGGATACATAATTGAATGTTATTAGTGTTTTTTAAAATGAAAAAGCTCGTTGCATATTACATAGAAATTTGTGAGAAATCAGGTATAGTTTCAGACTATACAATAAATTATCATGTTCTTGGCACAGAGCTTTGAATCCTCAAGAGTACAGACATTGTCCAGAGAAACGGAAACATCGAAACTAAATTGGCCATCATCACATAAATAAGAGATGAGACAATAAACTTGTTGGAAGCATCGAAGCACCCTCCTTACCCTCTTCCAATGACAGATGGGTTTGGTTTGGGCGGTGGTTGGAAGAACACAAATGTTTCCCCCCACAACCTTTTTCATTCTTATCCATTTATATTGAATGCACCAACCAAGCCAAGGAATATCATAACTTTTTTTAATTATTTTCTCTGTCTCTCTACAATTTCATTTCTCCTGCATGTTTAACTTTTCATTATCAACACTACCATTATCTAACTTCAAAACATTACTCTCTGTTATTTCATAATTATTATTTAAAACTGGATAGGTTAATTAGTTACAATAACTGAATTATGTAAAACATGTGGATTGAGATTATGATTTTGTGATCCTAGATTGTGTTGGGTATGTTCTTTAGCTTTGTTGAAGATTTCTGGACTTGTGACAGATATTTTGGCCCTTTATTTTAATAGGAACGAACTAGGAATAAATAAAGGAATAAAAAAATGAAAGGCAGAATTATGGATGACATCAAGTCCTATGACAGTTTCCAAGCAGACAGAGTTGGAGGGAACAAGACCACACAAACCAACATCAAATATCATATTTTAAACAAAATGGGGCATGTTACTTTGGGTCAGGAAGATCACAGGCAGGATCTCCAGAGCTTGAAAGAGATTTTGAGAGAGACATGCCAAATATTCCAACATCAACCTTAAAACCCATCCCTTCTCTTCACTCCCCTCCTAACACTCTTAAACCCCTTGTCTCTTTTTCATTAACTTTTAATCATAACTACTAATATAAACATTCTACTTAATCAAATGTACCTAACTCACAAAACAATCACGTAACCAAAATCTAAATCATCTGTGACCACCATTTTTTATGTAAAGTCGGCAGCGATTAAATTATCGATAGCATGTCTTAGTCTCCTCCTCACTCCTTTCACGAGTGAAAAGTTTCTTTTTAGTTCTGTTTCTAAAACAAGTGGTACTATACTGAGTTCATATTAACATTTTTGCATTTTAAATTAAAGATCAGGAAGCGAATTTAGATATAATACCTTAGTAAAGCCAAATATTTCATTTTTAATTGAATATTTGAACCAATGGAATGTTGTTAGTGCTGCATTTATATTGTGCCTGAGGCTTCATGGAAACAAAAGAGGAGCATCCTTACACACATATGCCTTGTAAATGTAATCATCATTCATTGACAAGAAAATAAGATTTCTAAAGCAAAAAAGTAAACAAAAACAAAAATCTAACTTGTCTTTTCATGTTGTTTCCCACTACATGAACGGCTACAAAAGAAAAAAAAAAATAAGAGAAAGGTACAGGGTCCCTTTCAACACCACGATTCTCCATCCATTGCAGAGACAGCCATTAGCAGAACCGACACACACACACACATATATTTATATATTCACCTTATTCCCATCCTTTTTCCTCCATACCATCTGTCAAACAAAGAATGCATATTAAAAGATCTCAATCATAACCAAAAATTCGAAATCTGTTTTCTTCTTCATGTACATACAAGAAAAACTTACTTGTTGCCTTCGACTTCGTTTTCTGATTGTAAGAAACCGAAGTGTTCTTCTTGGAATGACGATCTTCCCTGAAAGAATATAAATGGTTGTAGTCTTTTAAAGAAGTGTGAAATAGCGAAATCAAAAGAAGAGAGCAAAGTCAAGTACCATAAAATAAGTTGCCGAAAAACCTTGTGAATAATCAACCACACTCCCTACAGATGTCTGTTGGTTGCCCCTTGTAACATTGTCCTGCAAATTTTTCAAGAACCATGAGTGACAAAACACATTCAAGGGGTTCACCGTTTTCGGTAAAATACTAAACGAGGAAATAACATGCAAGCACAAATTCTTGGCTTTGAAAACAAACATGGAGCATACAGTGGAAAAGTCAAAGACAGGAGAGCTAGCGGTGTCGTGAAGAAAAGTGAGATGCTGATCCTCAAGGTGTTGATTTTCCTTAACTTTCTGCTTCTTTTTACTAGTCTTGGCCAGCTTCACTGCCTCGGAAGCAGAATAGAAGCAGCCATTGAGATCTTCTTTGAAGTAAGAGTCGTAGTGTGGAAAAAGAGGAGGTCCAGAAGAAGCATCAGAAAGCATGGACAAATCCTCCTCCCCAGAGTCCTCATCTTTGAATCTTTTGTCCTTGTGTTGTTGTTCCTCTTCACAGAACCCCTCAGTTCCACCCCGATGTGAAGAAGCATTCTGGTTAAGGAAAGAGTGTTCCAGGTATAGAGTCCAACCAGACTCACACCCACTGGTGCGTAGTTCTGAACCAAATGTGTTCATCTTGGTGTGTTTACTTTTTGTTTTTCCTAGTATATAGGAAAATAGAGGAGTGATGAAAGAGTGAGTTTTTGCAGTGGTAAAAGGAAGAAAAGAATGAAAGAAATTATGAAAGTGTTGCAGAGGCTATTAAGGGAATGGCAATGTGGAGAGAGAGAGAGACAGAAGAAGAGCGAATGTGAGGTTGAAAAGAGTATAGAGAATGAGAGTGAAATAAATGGTAGAGCAGTTTTGTCCTCATTCTCTTCTCATTGCGCTTGGTATGCGAATGAGTAAGTGCCAGTTGGGTGAGCCACACCTCTTTCACATGCTAGACAGCGAAGCACTGTGTACACTCTTAACAAACAAAACATGCTTCAACTCTATTTCCTCTTTCTCTCTTCGCATATCATCACTGTTATCATCCTATTTAGAACAACACTTTAATCATATATAATGCTTAGCAAACTGTGTTGTTTAGTTATACAAGTAAAGGTCACTCCCACGTTATGGATTTTATAAATACAGGGATGTAAAAAAATTCGCATTCGCAAATATACGTAGATAAATAACGGGTAGAAAATGTATATGAAAACGGGTACGGATATTTTTAATACTCACGTATTAACCAGACGGTACGGGTATTATAATATTTATATTGGTGGATATTTGTATCCGTTATACTCTAATTTAAATTAAAAAAAATAAAAAGCAACATGATTAAAGTATTAACATATTGATCTTGAATGAGTTATTTTTTTGTCAATTAGTTTTAAAAAAATTCATTTCTTTGTAAATTGTCATTCAACACTAATTAAATGAGTTATTTAGACTTTGTTTGAAAATTATGAATGTTATGTATTGTATTTTATCTGAATTTACGATTAAAATATGTTATTAAATATTTATTTTTATTTTTTTAAATACCTACGGGTACCCGTAGATATTAAAAAATTATGTGAGTACCCACATAACAGATATTCGACAAATATGAATATGAGTACGGAGCGAATATTTATCCAACAGATAAGATACGGGAGAGCTACTATTGCGTATCCTACCCATCATTATCCCTGATTGCAGTCATAAAAATAGATTATACAACTTTTTCATTTAGGTAAAATGATAATATGATTCTAATTTTTTTAATTTCATCATTTACTCTTTGACATGATTTAGTTCATCATTTACTCATCAAATAAAAAATTAATAACAAGTTAATTAATAGTTCACATTAAGTAAAAGATAAAAATAAAAAAATGAAATTTATAATATATTTTCCTTCGTTAAAATAAAATATATCATATTTTGAAAATATAAAAAAGATATAAAAGAGATGAGTAGAAGTTAATTAATAGGAGTGCTAAAGTGATATGCATAAGTGCATCAATGAGAGAGTGTGAAAATGTTTTGGGGCATAGTGCAGTTGACTAGGATTTTATACATCCACATGCAATCACATTCACGATCCTTTATTTCTCCTTTCCAAAACTTTCCACTGCATGTGGCCACGTGTGCATTCAAAAGGACAAGCTTCAAGTCATAACTATTTCAAAATTCATTATCATATTCTTTATATAGTTTTAATAAATCGTGAAGTTCTTCGATTTATCTTCTTTAGCCTTTTGAAATTGCTTCAAACTTTTTATATATAATGTATCTTTTTTTATTTAAAACATCCAAATCCGTCACCGTTTATCCAAACTTTCAATGTTACGTACTATTCAAACACATGTCTGCACGTGTACATGCGCATCCATCTAAATCCCACCTGCATTTTTTTTTCTACTTAGATAAATGTGTTGTAAGACGTGGTTTAATAATTCAAAAATCATAAAATCCTAAATAAATTTCACCAACTTAACACAATAATATATATAAATATATATATATATATATATATATATATATATATATATATATATGATTTTGAATTGTTAAAATATATTTTTAATTTAAATATCAATTCAGTCTAGTTTACGTATCGTACCACTTTAATGAAATGCTTAAAAAGAAAACTCATTTACATATACAAAATCAATAAAATATAAATTTTCATATTAATATTATTTTTAATCTAAAATTTTAAGATAAATTTATGAATTTTATTTTTACATAATACTTATTTTTCTCACTTTCTTTAAAATATTTAAATAAAAAATAAAAGTTTGAGTAAAAGTAAAATCAGAAGAGGGTCAAACTTATTTATCTAAAGGTTTTCAGATAATTAATTAATTAAAAACTTTTAATTATAATGTAAAATGGTTACATTTATAAAAATAGTAAATTAGAGAATATGGGTGTCAAATAGTCAATCAACAACACGTGTGTAAATATATTTTTTGAGAAAACTTCTCAACATATTTAAAAAGAAAAGACAAAAAAAAAACTATAAATTGAAATGAACTTATCTACTTATCTACGTGTTATGCTTTATAGGTTTTTTATATAATTTTCAGTTTTATTTTTTAATTTATATGTAATTCGATTCAATTTAATAAAGAATTTTTTTTTCTTAAATTATCCCAAATGTATATCCATTCGTCCCTTCCTAAAAAAAATGAATATAAATTCAAAGTGTCCATAATGATTCTTAAACTTACGTTCTTAAAAGGTAGGCACGTGATGATGGTCAAATAATAGAAGTACTAGCTAGGTACTACTACACGACTACGACACAATTTAAATAGCCAGAGAAAAGGTACAGAAGTAGCCTAATCTGTATTATTTAATTATTGAGAATAAATATAAATTAACATTATTTAATTATAATTATTTTTAGTTTTAGTTTTCGCCCTAAAGAACATAGTTGCGTTAATATAATTCAATATAGCTGAATCTTAAATTTAAGATATAAGTTTAGTAGAAAAAAAAAATTCAGAATATATTGAAATGATACTGTTCTCATATTTAAAATTTAATATATTGTATAAATCTTTTAATATTAAAAGTAAAAACATTATCTTACAATAATGAAATCATTTCTTAAAACTGATAACAAAAATTACAAATCTTATAAAACCTCGTGCAAAAACTTAAGAAAAGAAATCTAAAATAATATATCATTGTTTTGAATTTACATTTGAAAACAATTATTATATTTAATTGTTTTAAAATTGAAAGTTTTGTCATGATTTAATTTCAAAATATTGAAAGATATTTTGAAAGTTCTATCACAGATGTTTATTAATGGATTCGTGATCATTGATAATTATTGACTAATGTATTCATTTGTTAATAAAATTTACTAACAATCATTTTATGAATAAAACGTCGATAATATAAATGTTTTATCGATAAATTTTTATTATTATTAACAGATTCTGTTCATAAGTAGTATGTGACTTTTTTATGTTATAATATTAAATTTATAGATAAAATAAATCATCAGTGAAAATAATGTCTTTTAAGATAATTAATAGAAATTAATTATTGAAAGTAAATAAGTAATATGTAATAATAATATGATTACTCGACAAATATATATATATATATATATATATATATATATATATATATATATATATATATATATATATATATATATATATATATATGAATGCATTAAGTTATGTTTAATATGAATTAGGATAAGATGAAATGGAATGTTGATCTGGCGCTCAACCATGATATGCTTGGATTTTAAGTTTGATTATTTAATTTTGATGTACACAAAAATGGACTGAATAATAGAGAGCCATCAAAGTTGAGCCACCCGTCACTAATATTAAAATTTCATAGAATAACCAAATGGTCAATGTTTGGTTGAAAATAATATTAATCAATAAATTCGAAATTGTCTGTTCCAACATGGAAAATAGAATTAACGAAGCTTCCTAGTATTGGTAAGGTTTTTTTGTTTTTTACTTTCTTTTCCGTGAGAGGAGTTGGTGGTCTATAGGAAGCAACTAGAGGAACCTAAAAGAAGGCGTAAATAATGCAAATGCATACCACAATAATTAATGCATGTAATATGTTACGAATCCAAAACCCTACTATTATTATTATTATTATTATTATTATTATTATTATTATTATTATTATTATTATGCAAATGCAATATATATGATTAAAATTTTAGGACAATGAGAGAGTGTACACAATCCTTTATGGTAATAATGGTGATGTAAATTGAAACATAAAACAAAGAGAAAAGATAATGTACAAAATATCCCTTGAATTACTTAATGTTCCGATTCTGATCCAAATTCATTCCGTAACTATCGTTAGAAATAATTATCACGTTTTCGAGATATCTGTTTTAAAGCGTTTTTGAGTTTCATCACGATTTTGTTTCTAAAAAACGTCTCAGAGATCGAAAAGAAATAATAATATTTAAACTTATTTTAACCTTGACTTCTAAACAATTCGTGACTTATTAAGTATAACGAAACACGTGTAAAAATAATGTTGTTTTTATTTTTTACTGCAACACAGTTCAAACCCAGCTAATATGTGCGATTACTTTGCAATTTATTATACGAGGCTTTTCAAGATTAATATTTTGACCTAGTCCCCTTCCAAAGTGTCAACTTCCATTAGCTGGTAATTGGTAATAATGAAAGCTACACTGTGTTTTTCTTCTGTCAAAAATAAACATAAGGTGTGAGTGAAGTAAATGATAAATCGATCAGAAAAACCTAAAATTAACATTAAAAAATGTGGGCTATCTAGAATGTGTTTGTGGCTACTATATACCTACACTGGGGCCTAATGACAGCTGCTCAATGCTGCATTCCCGCTTTAAAAATTAATACCATCCATTTCGGATATATATTATTTTAAACAATAAATAAATTAAATACTTGCTTCACTTTAATTTTTTTCTTAATTTTTTTTATTGTCCAGATCTAAGATACAATCTTCACTCCCAACTACATATCATTATAATACGAATCTTTGTTTTATGGACGAGAGAAAAAAATGTAAAGAAAACTTCTATAGTCTAAATATCAACACTAAGATTTAAATTGTCATTCATTGCATTGCAAAAATAAATAAATAAAAAAAAAAATATATATATATATATATATATATATATATATATATATATATATATATATATATATATATTAATTGATTTCAAGGTTCTATGAGTGAATTTAGAATCAAGCAATTTTAAAGAATAGTACTTTTAAATCATTTTTAAAAGAGATGTTTAGAAAATTATTTTCTATATCATATATATATATATAACTGAGAAAGAAAGACACATTTTTATATGTGTTGTAGTGTGCAAAACGATTTAGTAACTTTTTCTATGTTTCAAGCTTAGTTTTAAACAAACTAGAAAGTGAATTTCTAAATTTGTTGTTGAAAAAAGTTTACATTTCTATAATTTTCTCACTTTTGAAAAATAAACTTACAATGCCTGTAGTTTTGTATTTAAATATTTATTCATGTAAAAACACTACTTTGTAAATTTAATTTTTTTTAAGAAGATAAATTGCATTAATTTACTACATTAAATATGTCTTTTTGTTACCAATTTGGTTGATATGGATAAATCCCCAACAAGCGATATGTTTTGTCATTTTCCCCACATTATAGTGTAATCCTGCACGAAAAAATATATTCTACAATTGATTTGTAGTAATGCTTTTATTAAAAAAACATTATTACTCTTAAATATGTTGTCATATTATTTGATAAATTTAAAGTTTAATAGTTTTTTTTTATTTCTTCATTCTATAGCAATAATTTAATTTTTTTTAATTTAATATTATTTTTATATTTTAAAAATCATTAAGATTTTTTCGTTATTTCTTTTGGGATGATAATGAACTGGGTCAAGTACGAATAATGTTTATCTACTGTCTGACCCACAACAAGAACTTCACTTATTATTCATCACATTATTAGTTAGATATCCATTTAAAATATATCTACAAGTTTTTCAAAACTCGAAAGTATTTATGAATATTTGCAGATATTTAAAAAAAATAATTTAATTACATATAAAAAACGATCTTTAAATGCTTAAAATGGATGAGTTATTATATTAACTCATCATATCTAAACAATCTTTAACGTTGATCTACCGAAAAAATCACACTTAAAATATATAAACAAAATCAAATAGAAACTAAATAAAAAAAGTTAAATCATTACTATGAGTATAAAATAAAAAATACTATTAAACTCACATAATGTGACAATGTCTTTGTAATTACTTAAAAAATACACTAAAGAATAATATATAGCAAACAAAGTAAACATAAATGCCATCTAAATAAAGAAGAAACCCATAATAAATAAAAGATGTGTGATGCATATTTTTCAAATGCAGTTTATTTAATTTTTGTGTTACTTATTTTAATAAATTTTATATAAATAATCATAATAACGTGAAATTATTATTTAACTGTTAAATAGATAAATTTATTTTGATATAAAATTAACCAAAATGTAATATTTGAACGTACAATATTATATATATATATATATATATATATATATATATATATTGAATCGGGTAATATTTGGACCAGACTAATTATATTATCAGAATATAATTATAGTGTGATGACAATTAATAATTAAAACTGTTTTATATTTTGTGGTGTGTTTATTAATTACTGCATTATCTCAATGCTTACACGTCAATTCTTTGTACGGTTAATTAACTCTCTCTCACACACATACGCTCGTTCGTACAACGGACTAAATCTCGTACGATGTAACAAGTGGAACAGGTCATGATCACGGGACCACGTCCTACGTTGTTTATAAGCATCTTATTAAACGTCTAAAATCATAATCACCCCTTTAAAAAAAATGGTCATATATTATTAAGAACAAATACATGTTACAATTTTAAAAATTAATTTATTAAGTATTCGTATTATTTTACGATTCAAAACGATGAAAACAAATAAAATAACATAATAATTAAATTGTTATTTATAAAAAATATATCTACATATTATGATATTATACTACATAACACACGTTCATTAAAAATGTTAAAAATATACTTATTTTATTCGTATTTTTAATAAAAAAATATTTTTAAATAGATGTGTATTTTATTTAATAAATGATATTTTTATATCTTCAACGATGTGAAAAAGTACATTCTTATTTTATTTATATATTTTTCTACTTACAGAATCTTTTAATGTTTAAATTTTTATTCTTAGAATTTCTATTTAAAGTTTATTTAATATGAAATTTTAGAATTAAAAAAAAAGTAAACAAGACGTTATTGAATATAAAATAAACAATTATTTAACCCTTAAACTTTTTTTTACATTACTTTATTCTAATTATAATTTAATTATCTCGGTAACCGATTTTATTTTCTTCGTAAATATCAAAAAATTTCATGACTGTCCTATTACCTTCCCTTATGCTCCTAATATTGTTGAATGTACTCTTAGAGTCCCCTATTCCAATTGTAATGTATGCTTGTATGTTTGAGGCCATATGTACTGAGTTGTACATATGTATGCCTGAACCAATAGTATTAGGGATGTATGTCTGTATGTAGTCTATTCCTACATTGGATCCAGATACACATGTCCTTAACTGGATCAAGATGTACTCAGCTCCAATGGTCCGAGATGTCACAGACCTTCCTATACACCAATTACTTAGCTTCTTTGTGCACCAATGGATTGAGATGTTCCCGACCTCCCTATACACTTTGTTTCTCAAACTTGTAAAAAATAGATGGATATAATCTTTTAATCTAATAATATTAATTTTTTATTTTGTTAAATGATGTTCCATACTAATATTTGCGCTTGAGCGTATCAGAAAGATGTAAACATAAAAAAAAAGGTAATTAGATGAGAGTTATATCCATTTATTTTTTTAAACCTCATAACAAAAATGTATTTAACATTTTCTTATTACTATTTTTAACATTTAATTATTGTTATTGAAGTAGTTTCATTTTACATTGTTTGACCATGAAATATAATTCCGTTCGGTGGTAAATGAAAATCATAATAAACATTATAAAAGGTGAGATAAAACAAATTGAAAAGAAAATCAAAGTATATGATGGAAATCATGGATGGTCAAATGATTTTATGTTTTATTTTATTTTATTTTTGTTTTACTCGTTTTCTTAAGTGGAATGGGTTGAGATTTTTTAACGCCATAACTGTTTTAGCCCGTCCAATTTTGTCTTGGACAAAGGTAGCATAACCAGCCCACTAGGGGAAAAATATAGTTTTTATAATTATGTAAAATATGGTAAACAAAAGTATTGAACTTTCGATTCGCATTTTATTTGTTTTTATGAAAGCATTGTTGTGTTTTTATCCCAATATTGATAGAATATGGTGAATAATTTATAGAGTTGTAAAAATGGGTTCGAACATGTGAGTCTACCCGATTTATCATGGATTCAGATTGAGTTGGATTGGATTGACTCACTAAATCATCAATCTGTATGGGTCGAACCGGGTCAGGCTGGGTTATTCGTTTTGACAATTCTAATAATTTAAATGCATGTATGATAAATTCATTATTTTTTCCTATTATTGTATTGAAAGTAAAACAGTTTGAAAAGTTATATAAAATGACACAATTAAAAACTACTAGGTAGATCAGTGGACTAAATAAAAACTATCGAGTCTAAAATTGAAAGAATACAAAGAAAACAAAGATATACGATTTTTTTTCATTTTAAAAGATATGCAAATAAAAGAAGAGACAAATTTAAAAAAAAATTATCACAATTCGGTCTCACCACAAAATTAAAGATTTGTACGGATATATTATTTTTATATTTTTATTAAGTTGACTTAAACCAAATTCTCACTAGTTTTTTTATTTTTTTTCTGCAAGCCATCTAAATTTGTGCATTTTCACCTCATCTCTGTCTTACCAAATTACCCTGTGTACTTTGTTTGTGCTTGTTTCCTCTCACCCCATTTTTCACATGTAGTGATACTCTCAGAAGTGTTAAGTGCTTATGACCTAAATAAATCTCCAGCTGGCTGAACTGAATGTTTGGTCAAAGGAACCATCTAAACCCTATTCTTCCATTCATTAAAATAGTAGGTACTATTCCCATCCTCTCAACCACTGTCTCTGCTAACTCTGACCCTAACCTACTCACAGGTCACCCACCTTACAATACTTATCCAAAATCTAGGACCCGCTTTTTAAGTTACCACATACTAATAAATTAAGCATAAAAACTCAAATTAATGTTCTTGTTCTGTTTGAAATGGTTTAAGTTTAGAATTATGTTTGGATTGGAGTAGTATTTGAGTAGTTTCTTGTATTGGGTGGTTTCAATAAATGGGGCGATTCATATTTTGGTGATATGAGGTTGATATGTATGAAGATGAAGAGAGTGAGTGGGTAAGGTTCTTAATGCTTCTTTGTCTCATGGTGAGGTCCTCACATTTTTGAAACTCTGTGCTGCTTCTTACTACACAACTCTGAACACTGTGCACTGTTTATGGCCCCATTCTCCACAATCCACCCCTCTTCCTTCTTCCACCATTCAGATTTACAAAATTAATGTTAGACCAACCAAAAACATCTCAAAATTAAATGCCACTACTCTTACACTCAATCACCTCGCTTTTATTTTACTATTTATATCGAAAATGTATATAAAGATAAATTGTCAAAAAGGGAAGTTCATAGACACATTTGTATTGTTGTATCACCATGATTTGCAGGGATATAAGTTTATTAACTCATTGTAATTTGTATGGTTCATCCTTTCTGATGATATTAAGCTTACTAACTCATTAAATAAAGGAGACATTTTAACTCTACTAATTATATGATCACGTAAATTAATTCATTACATGATGAGAAGTAAAAACAATTTACTTATTTGGTTAAAATTAGGTATATAAAGTATTATAGTTTGACGATTAATTTTAATTTTTTAGAGGAATATTTTTAATACAAATGTATTTTTCCGAACATGTCTTATAATGGTTATCATATACATTTATAATGTCATTAAGAATTTTGACACCTTGATGATAATGTTGTTGAAGGATATTTTTTTTAATATTTTAAACAATGATTCAATGAAATATATGAATTGTGTGTGAACTGTAATATTTATGTATGATATATATATATATATATATATATATATATATATATATATATATATATATATATATATTTATTTATTTATTACAAGACCCGATAGGATATTTGGTCACTTTTGGTTATTACAATTACTTGTATTTATAGGGCTGGTTGATGATTCTAGTACTAATCAATAATTAATCTAGGCTCAAACACGATTTAAACACGTTTATTTCTAATTATAATGAGATGATTTTACTGACATTCTTACACTATTATGATATTAGTATCCAACCAAATTTCTATGTCAGTCAAATTAAATTGGACAAAATTTGTCGAAATGATTATTACATCTTACTTGATTTTGGTACATATTGTTCTTACAAGACCCGATAATCCTATAAAGCCTTTAGTCACCTTTGGTCATTACAACTATTTTGGTTCATTGAGTTTATGACTAGTCTCAAATTTATTTTATATATATATATATATATATATATATATATATATATATTTATTTATTTATTTACTTATTTACATGTGTGATATATGTAATCAATGTTTTATTTTAAATAATCCATTTTACAATTATATATGAGAATGAATAATGATATAATAGTATAATACTGAATGAATATATATATATAATATTTACTTAGAAATAAATATATATTATTTATGTAAATAATAATATATAGTGATAGTACTAGTTATATTATATTGACGCAAACTGTAACATCTCATTTAATAGTCTAAACCATTAAACAAAACATTGCATATCTGATAGTTCAAAGCATAGAACCCAAAAAACTCAAAATATAAATAGTATGTTACAGTCAACCCACAAAAACCAGATAAACTGCTATACAATTTATATACACAACTTGCACTAGAGTTTTTAAAAGAGAAAATACAAGTCTAAACCAAAAACAGTAGAATTTCCATAGAAACTCTAGTGTGCAGCATTTCCTCCTCTTTCCCTGTACGGGGCTAGCTGCAAGATCTTCAACTGCTCATACCGATCAGGTGATCATGACAAGAAATAACAGACACAAAAAATAAAAGAGACAAAAGAAGGGTAAGCTAATGATTTGAAAAGAGAACTTAAATCAATTATATAGTTAATAACATACAATGAGAACAAATAATCAATCAGTTTCACACAATTTAATAATCTAATATCCAATTAATCCGGATCATGCATTGAAGTTGGATCCAGGCAATTGTGCACTTGTAGTGGCATCTCATGCTCTACAGAGCGACAGCTACAGAGTAAAACTCTGCCCCATACAAGGTTAGTCTGTTAACACTTATGGTCAAGGAAAAACCCCTAGGCTAGGACCTCCTGCTTCTCTCACCACATACCCCATTCCTCTCTACTTGAGAATTTGAATGGTTATTAGAGCGTCAGGATAATTGCCAAGACAATCCCTACATCAATCCATACACTACCACAATCATTGCTAATCCTCCTTGGGTTAGTATAAACCAATCTCAACTCAGTATCATATAAACAATGTCATATCATATAGTCATCATTCATAATAATTAAAAAGCTTCTATAACTACAAAAATATCATTCAAATCACTTAAGAATGTAAGTTTCAATTTCGTACTTACTCGTCCAGCTAGAATCACTCGCCCAGCCACTAGTTGATGCTCGCCCAGCTAGTAACACTAGCCCAACCACTGGTACAGGTATGAAATTTCCTACTTGGAAATTCGCCCAACGAGTATTACTCGCCCAACCACTGACCTATGCTCGCCCAGCTAGTAGCACTCGCTCAGCCACTAGTCCAGGTTTGGAATTTCCTAACTTGGAAATTCGCCTAGCGAGTCTGCGAATCTACGTAATGCTGCAGATCAGTGTTCTGTATAATTATACAAACCAACTTATTTGCCCAGCGAGTAAAATCTGTACAATTCTGCAAAAGCTTATTTAAGCAAAATTATACCTATTCAACCAATCCATACAACCCCAAAACCTCTATAGAGACTATTCAAGTATCACACATTAATTCTATCAAAATATTCACACAAATTGCATCCAAGTGCATGTATAACATACAATTATTCTCAAAAAACAGATAAAACCTAAGTATTTATCATTTTCAAACATCACAACCCAGCCCACATATCAAACACATCAGTCAATTACAGAATAATCATATAATAACATTCCTAATAGGTTTGTGAGACATGATAGATATTAGTTTCCCTTACCTGAGATACTATACAGACAGTTCACAGAGAGTTCAAATATACCTCACAACCCGACAAAGTCCCCAATTCTCCCTAAGAACAGCAAGAACATGATCAGAGTGCATCAATAGAACCACTTATCAGTGGAAAAACATAAGGAGAACTCATAAGGCACATGTGGTCTAGAATCATCTGCATGCAAGGAGATTTAGACAAAATCAAAGAAAAGAGCAAAAAATCAACTTACTCTATTTGAGAAATTGATCGGACAAAAACGTAGGGCGTGTCGCAGGTGATGGGGAAAACAACAACACAAACAATATACCAGAGAATGCAGCGAATATAATTTCCCCTAACTTGCAAGAATCTATGAGGAGCAATAATCAAAGAGCAATAATAAAAAATCACCAAAAGCACAAATAAAGACACCAAGATTTTAACGTGGAAAACCCTTCAAATCAAGGGTAAAAACCACGAGTCGTCCAGACCAATGAAATAGCTTCACTATGATCAACAAGAGTACAAAAAGAGTCTCAATCAATAGCACAAATTAGTGCCAACACCCAACCAAATAACAAAGCAACAAAGCTTTCAAGATAGAGAAGAACAAGAGAGGAAAACCTCTAAAAATCACTGCTGCAATGCGAAATTAATATCTCCCAACTCAGACCTCATATCAAAGATCTGACCGTTCAGAATGAAGAGCAATGAGTTCCGAACCTGCTGTAAAAATTTCAGCCCGATCCAACGGTGAACGAATCCGCAACGCCGATTCTACTGTGACAGCTATGTGAAAAACGTGAAATGAATTTTCCCTCTACCTCTCCCTCTATGTGTTAGGGCTTTCAGTGTGTTCTGACTCTATTGTTCTGCCTCTCCCTTTATTTTATAGCCCCTTTTGCACTAGGTTAAGTGAGACATGAGCTTCTCAAATTTTGGGTCTTTTCTCCACATAGGAAGGGAGCCCAATACCCAACAGCAGGGATCCCCTAGCAATCTTTGATGGTTGAACAAATGATCACAGGAGTCACAAACTTAGAGAGAAGGCAGAAAGAATTTTAGAAACAATTCTTAGAGAGATAAAATATTTATAACTAATAAAACTCATTTATTAAGTTTTTATTTATATTTAAGATTTTAAATAATATAATAATCAAGTTCCATTATTTTAAACACTTACTCATTCTAAACTATTATTTTCTAGGTTTTCACACAAACGATTAATATTAACTACTTTTAGTTTTTCATTACGTTACATTTTTTTTATGAATTGAATTTTTTATCATTACTAAAGTAATTCTCATTAAGTGCTTTGAAATTTATATTTTTTATATTGTACTTACATTTTTAAACTTATGTAACAAGTACGTGTGGCGATACCAAAAGTTTGAAATGTTTCATTTTCAGTCTTATAGTGACGGTCCGTTTTAAAATAACTAATGAAATGTCAAGACAAAGAATAAAAACAAAATGCTAAACGAATTACATGAGCCAAACTTAAGAGAATTATCTTAGAATAAAAGCAAAAAAGAAAATCAATATAATAATAATAATAATATACTTTGATCCTACAATTTAGTGTTTGAGTTTGAATTTTGACGGAAGAATGATTGAATAGAGTCGTGCGTAAGAAGTTATTTTGGTAACTAAACATCACCGCATTGTTTGTATGTTTAGAAAATTGGCATGGCATGAAAATGGGGGTAAAATACGAATTTGACGATACAATTTAAAAAAATGAAAGAAATGGATATAGAAAGATTTAATAATTTGAAGATGAATAAAAAATGAAGCATGAGAGGTTCCTTGTTGTTTGAAAAGTGTTAGGTGGAAAGTAGAGAAGATATTGTGGCGTGCACACGCGTACTGCAGTGCCGAAAATTTTGCTGATGGGAAGGGTCCCATTTACAGCCTGGGATGTCAAATTCAAATTCACCAACTTCCCTTACCAATGCATCTCATTTACTCTTCTCACTCCCCCACCACACACATTTTATCTTCCTATTATTCCCAAGGACACCCTACTACTACACTTTTTTTTTTCTAGCCCCTCAACTTCTCCTTATTATTCTTCTATCATCTCTTCTTAACAATTATCATCACCATGATTCAAATAACATAACCACGCCCCTTTTTTATACCTACAAAACACTACTAAAAAGAAACATGACAAAAAGCCCATTTTCTTAGATCGCATTTATGGCATAACATTAACAGTGAAGAAATTTAATGACCGTGAAAGATTAAAAAAGAATAGTAAGAAGAGGGATGATGAGAAAGAAAAAGTGAGGTCAACTATAACGAATATCTTTGTCTTTACCTGGAATAGTGTCTCTCAGCGTCCCGTGGGTGTGTATTGGGGTATTTAATTATTATGAGGATAAACGAAGTCCAAAGTCCAAAGGTCTCGTTATTCTCAACACCACCTTTTTGGTTCCTTCTTTGTTCCCCTACCTACAATCCTACCTCTACCTCTACCACTATAGCCCTTAGACTAACAGGCCATTGTCCTACAACTATTACTACGACGTGATGTGAGTGATGTTAGTATTTCCCATTCGTCAAATCACAATTCCACTATCTATCTCTTTTCCCTCCAAATCTTCTCTTTTCGTAACCATTACGTGGCATTAACCCCTCATCCCCACGTCACCATCCTAACACTAACCCCTCGCAACTCAACATCTCGGAGACGTGGCTCACCCCCGCTGGCCCGTTAGGCCCAAGCACGCCACTTCCATTTTTCCCACATTTCTACTGTGTCCTTTTTCAAGCCCAGTGCCCCCAGAATTACACCAGACATTATAACTCACAAGCAGCATTTTCAGCGGCACAACTGAATTATTTCGGTCTCCGCAGTTCCTCTGACCCATGCAGTACTTTCCAATGCAGAATCATAAAACACACCGTTTAATTCTTCTACTATTCAACCAAACCACTCACTAGATCCAACCAATTATTATTACTAAACAATATCATTCAATAATACATTCGGACTTCAAAATTCTGCGGCAATCATAAATTCAAGATTTAAATAAACAGTTCATGGATAGAGTTACCTTTAGAGCAACCAAATCTTGACCTTCTGTCTTTATACGATCAAGATATAAATATATAAAATAGGACCATCATAAATATAACAAAAAGACCACAAAGTAATTAACCTCTTTCTCCCTCACAAAAGATACCCAGGAAAAGGACACATTTATATATTATATTGTGCCTGTAATTAATTATAATAATATATGAATATTTGAATTAAATATTTTTATGCCGGGAATGAGGTTCCATCCGGTCTTATCTACTGCTACTGTGCATCTGGAGCAGAGGAGCGAAGCCGTTTATTTGGCGGCTCGGCTTGTTGTTCATCTGTTGAACCGAAGAAAATCCTCTCGGAAGGTGTGTCACAGCTGCCACAGGTGGCAGCGTCAAGCACGCCGACGGGACTGGACGGCGGCGGCTCGGCTACTCTCTCTTTGATGGTGGAACTAGATGCGTAACACGTGTCCACCACGTACTCCTCCATTAGTTGGTGACAGCATCTCACCATTTCCTGTCCCCGAAGAACAAAGATTCATTGCTTAAATAATAATAATAAACAAACAAACAACCCCCAAACAGCAAAAACAACTTATCATCACCAAACACTGTAACACAGACACACCTTTCAACGCTCCTTTAACCTTCCAATTATTCTAATTCTAATAATAATTAAAACAAATACAAATTAAATTACTTCAACTGCACTTCACTGAACATAGAATTTTATATTTCAAAACAAATAAAAATTAAGTAAAATTAAGTTTAATGCAGCATTACATGGTTTACTCTATCATGAAAAATCAGCGGCCATTGGCCGTTGGCGGAGGCAATGTCACGTCCAGCCGAGCACAGCACGGCGGCGGCTGCTACTGTGGAGGGCGCAAATTCCAAGAAGTTAATCACTGCACAACAAAAACAACTATGTGAGATGAACACATTTCTGAAAACGAAGACGTGCCGTTTGGAGTACCAGAAGGTTACCACGGGTGGTGCTAAGGATGAGATTGGAGGCGTGGGAGAAACAGTGAGTGGTGGAGTCGGAAGAAGAGGAGGAAGGGAGCTTGGTGATGAAATAGCTGAGATAATCGTAGGGTGTGACGGAGCGAAGTCTCCATTTGAGATTGGACATGACCCAAAGCTCCATTCTCTGGATGGTTTTGGGAGCAAACACGAATTTGGGTTCAAACAGTTGCAGGTCCAGTAAGAACGGGACATGAGACTCTTCCATTTTCGCTGCCAGAGACAGGCATGCCACTGATAGCAGCTGAAACGGCCACCCACTCGATTGCTGCCACAAATTGAAAGTAAATTAAAATAAAAAATTATAAAATAATAAAAAATAACAATGTCTAACTTTACGCCTAAAAAGCGTGACATTTTCGGGAGAAAAAGTGAGAGAACAAAAGTGCATTACGGGAATAGAACATAGAGAGAGGAAACGGTCCAAATAGTTGACGGAGAGAAACGCCGTCACTGGAGAAAACTGGTAGAATGCGTGGACCTGCATTGCCAGAAACAAATCACTCGTTCATGCATCTAAGCCAAAGTGCTTTTGCGTGCGTGCTCGAGTCAGAGTAAATGCGTTGCGTACGTACCTTTAAGATCCAGTTGACAGCGTCGAGGCGTGCGGTGAAGTCGATGGAGCGGTCACGACAGCGTCGGAGGTAGTCTTTCTCCGGCATGTGGTTGACTTCGGCGTCGAGGAGGCCGGAGATGGGCGCGTCATCTGAATCTGGGAAGGGAGGGGTTGGCGGGGGGTGGTGATCGGAGGTGACTTCGCTGGCGTGCTCGCGGCAGAGGAAGTTAGCGGCGGCGGAGGGAGAGTCCGGTGAGTGAGACATTGCGGCGTTGGGTGAGGAGGCAATGGTGTTGGGTCATGGCTGGGTTTTTATGGATTTGTGTTTGACATGTTGAAGTGGTTGGGTTTCTCTTTCTTTGTGTCTGAAGTTTTCTTTTTTGTCTGTTTGTTTGGTTGCGCCTCTCTCTCTCTTTTTGGTCTGTGCGTGTGAAGTTGCAGAGAGAGTGCTAAACAGTTTCTTATGTGTTTGTGGTTTTATTTTTTTTGTATTGCAGAAACGAGGAGTTGTCAAGCATAGACAAGACAGAGGAGAGAGAGTGTTAATGGGTTAATGGCAGTGACATATGCGGTGGGGGTGGTGATTTATGTGTCGCTACTCACTGTTTATTCATCCCCAGCATTACTTTTTCACAACTCTTTTATTTATCATCACTCTTACTAATCAAGATAATAACCCTCATCTTCATAATACACACAGAGATAATAATTCGGTCAGTCCAACTCGTAAACTCGTGTAGATCTATTCTGTATTTGATCTATAAAATGTGGATCAAAACATCTTGCTCGTTCTGCATAGATTATGGTTTGTGGTCCGATTTTTATTTTTTAATATTGTATGATTTAATATTCAATAAATAAATAAAGAAACTTTAACAAATTTAAAAAATAAAACAAAAGTTGTAGAGAGTTGAATGATAAACTAATAATTTATTATTTTGTTGTATATATAATCGTATTGATGAATTTTTTTAAATTTTAACATATTCAAAAATGTATTTTTTTTAATTCATACAATAATTTGAAATGTCTATATAAGTTAAAAAAAAGTAATTAATATATACAAGAAGATCAACAACATACAAATGTAAGTTTTTTTTTTTCTTTTTCATGGGCCACCGGCCAGCCTGTCTCATCCTGTCTCTGACTCGCACAGACTACTAATTATACGGACCAGACTTTTGCGGATCAATAAATTCAATATCTTGTTCTGCATGCAATTCTTTTTAATGGATCTGCAGCCCCGTCTACCAGCCCCGTCTACCGGACCAAGTTCACATTATCACTCATCTTTTACTCTCTATTTAACATCATGTTTAATCGATTGTCATTATTAATAATTTATTATACAACATACTATAATTAAGAAGATTTTTTCACCTCTTCTATACCACATTTGTTTATAAACATTGCTACATTTGATCCAAAAAGTCTCCATTATCTTTCATCTTCTTTGTGAATAAGTTTAGGAGTGTCTGTTTGGCTTACCAGCATTTTTCACAGAAAACAAAAGGAGCATAACTCTAAACTGTAGCAGTCTTGCTTACTCGTACAATGCATGGAGAAACGGAATGGGTATAAAGATGATTTAAACATTGGAATGCTAAACCAAACAAGTGATGAGATTCACAATAATTACTTAATTTTCGTTTGTTACGCCACATGATGGGCTGGTATATCGAGGAGAAGAGAGCGTAAAAATAATGTAACCGTCTCTCGATTAGCCAACTTGAGGGAGGAGATCACATAAATCCTACGATGCAAATTTTAAGTTTCATTTACATATCAACCACGACCCAAATAACCGTTCATTTCTAATGGATAAAACAAAACATTCCTATTATATCATACCACCTTAACAAAGGCGCTATCACGTATTTGTATATGTATTTTTTAAATATACGTGATATTATATTAGTAGGTGATGATATTATAATGTTATTTAGTTAATATATATACGTGATATTATATTAGTAGGTGATGATATTATAATGTTATTTAGTTAATATATAAATTAAAATTATATTTATTAAAAATAAAATAAAATATATCAAAACAGATAAAAGAATAACCATTGATAAATAAAGAAGAGAAGAAGCAAAGACATCCGATTTTATAAAAAGTTTGTAAAAGTAACAATCAATTTTTAAAAATTTAATAAATTATTATATTTAAAGGGTAAAATCGGTATTTTGAAAAGTGGACACAAAAAGAAGAATTCCCTTATATATTGTTATAGATTTTAGTACTTATTTGGATTATATATGTTATTATTACACAGAGACGATAATGCGGATCGAGATGATAATGGGTTGAATTACTTTGTTTTAGTCTGTCACTGACTTCATTTTTGTACTTTGTCTTGCATAATATTTGGTAATCACAGATGTAATTTGCATAAAAAATTATTTGATTTGTAATTTTTTTTCTTGTGGCAAAATACTATAATGTAAAGATTTAATAACTTTATATTTATTCAGTTAAATTAATGTAAATCATAAATTCTATAAATTTATTCTTTTAAATAAGTAATATTTGGAATTTTATAGTTTTTAATTTTTAAGTACAAAACAGTTGAAAATAAAAATAGTTTTGAATTGAATAGAAATAAGGAAAAAAAAAAAAGAATGAATGAGTTACTTTTTAATAGTTTTACGTGAGAGTTATTTTTGTATAGATCAAAAAAAATATGAATGAACAATTTGATTAGAAGAAACACAGTATGTTTATGTTGGTATTATTGTATTGTAAGAATCGTGGTTCAATCCATTGTTACATGTAGATTACAAGTTATTAGGATTGAGTGTAATTGAGTTAGTGGACCAAAATATTTAACCTACATCACACTTTTTTTTGGAAGTCTGCATACCAGCTCGCATGACTCATCTTACATTATCATCCCTAATGTTATACATATATAATAACATATTACTTCTTTTATTGTTTATCTAGTTAAATAAATGCTATTTTTTTCACAATAAATTCAGTTTAGAAAAAAAAATCTACAAATAAATTTTTTAAATTAAATATATTGTTATACATCACTATATAATGATCTTATTGCAATTAAACATTAATTTAACGCAAATAATTAATTAATCACATAGAAGGCGTCACATGAAAGTAGTTATAAAATCGTCTAAAATTTTAAGAAAAAAGGTATGTATAAAATATGACTAAACTGGAGAATTAAAAGAAAGTAATAAAAGGTTACCATCTTCAAATATTGGGACACTCTTTGGACATGTATTTTAAACATGTGTGCGATGATGATTGTGAGTTTGTTTTAGATTCAAGTGAATTGTGATGATTATGTTTAAGTTGAGGAGTAAGAATATAACTTTTAATGGTGCTTAAAGTAGCTCCTGGAGTTTTATGTGGGCACTAGTGAAAAATAGAAGTGAACTTAGCAAACTTATGGGTGCAACTAGAGATTTTAAACTGTATTTCTATTTCGATAAAAACAACTTTTGTTATTCACTTCTCATTTCTCGTACTCTTCAAGATGGAAAGAAAAAAATAATCTAAATCTTTCTTTTCCTTTCTGCTGAGAAAAGAAAAAAAATCAACATCCATCTCGAAACTTTTACTCTAGGTTAGCTTTTCTTCTTCTCCTTCTCTAATTTTCATTTTTATTCTCAGTAAAATCATGTATCACTTAGAATTTGGGAAAAAGAAGGGGTTTTCAGATAGAACTCCATTTCAAGATGTTTAACGATTAAGATTTGAAACTTTGAAGTGATTAAGGAGTTCATAGAATGTTCTTGGGTCCTCCTTTTCAATTTCTTGTTCCTTAGATTACAAAGAGAGCCAATGTAAGGGGAGTTAGCATTACTTTTGTTTGTATGCTATTATTTGAATCAAATTGGTATGAATTTGTTGAGTTATAGTATATGTGATGCTTAGGTTGCTAGTCAACTAAAATTATAATTGAATCATGACGTTCTTTTTTAATATTGAATGTATTTGATCTATTTTTTTTAATGCTGATTTGATCATACAATAGTGTAAGTGTAGGACAATTTAAGAATAAAAGGAAAAAATGTTTTTTTCTTAATATTTTTTCGTCTTTGCAAACGTTATCAATATTCCTATGTCAACTCTACTGACATAGGAATATTTGAGGTATATTTTGAAACTCGGTATATCAATTACAAATTTATCTTTAAAAGATTTAATGAGTTAAGAAAGAAAAATGTCTATGAATAGTTATTTACCATGACTATTGAGTAATATAGGATTTTTTGTAGTGTAATAAAATATAGAATTTTTTAGTATTTCAATAATTTATATAAGTATTATTTTATTTTTAAATATTATAGTTTCTTGGTGAAAAAAATATACTAGAGGAGATTGTATTTTTATTTTTGAAAACTTCCGGTTAAAAACTCACGTGTAAAACTCATGTAATTTAATAAAACAAGTTGTAAAACACTTAACGAAACACAATGTTTATATATCGGTTAATCCCTGCTGTTTAAACGATGTTAAATTTTTACAAAACCTACAAAATTGCACTAACATAGTTAAAATGCAATAATATCGTTGTTAAAGTTATTGTTGGTTTTTCCAAATATTCTTTCAATTGATTCTTCAAACAACGTACTTATAACTTACCATACTTCAAGATTTGATAGAAATATAGACTATTAATCCATTTTATATAAACAATTATGAAGTTTGGCTTCAACATTTTCTTAACAAATATTGCACCGAAAGAGTTAATGGAGTTTTTTTGTTCCATCTGAATAGCTTCATTAGATGGATAGTTTGCAAATATTATTATGAATTTTGTAAGTGACATCGATTATCTCGTGATAGAAGTTAACTGAACTGGATCACAATCGAATTTTTATCCCAACAATACGAAGACTTATTCTTTTATAGATATCCTATGAAAGAAATAATTATTAAAAAAAATGTTTGAGGTTCCTTGTAGAATCTGTATTTAAATTGTTTAAAGAAATGTTTGAGGTTCTTGTAAAATCTAGTATTTAAATTGTGTTGAACTAACAAAAATTATTACGGAAAATAACATAAAAATAGTACAAAAAAACTAATTAGAAATAAATATAAATATAATTTTAAAATAAAATAATAATATCATTATTGTTGAGATATTATATATAATGTAGAAGTTTTCGGTGTATGATGTTACTTATGATTATGTTTATGTATATCATCAAATCTAATGAATCAAGCCTTATGTTAAAGTCAAAGGGAATCACTGGCCTCGCATGACACGTGAGCATTCATGTCTTTTACAAAGTCGTTTACGCAACTGCATCAGGTGTTGCATACACCAAAAATTGAGCTCACTTAATTGAAATTACATGTTGAAAAATATATACTATCAAATATGTTGTTCAAAGCGAAATCAAAGATTTCAGACAACCTTTGCCCCTTTGTAAGCGTGAGTTGCACAATGTTGTGTAATAAATATGTGTACTGAAAATTTAAATGAAAACAGTAATATATGATATGTTGAGTCTGTTTTGTTTTCCTTCTATACCTAAAGAGAAAAAACAACCTTTTGAGGAGGAGAATTTATTTTGAGCTAGAAATATCTATATTTCTACACCGAACTAATTTTTTCATTAACTATATGTATTCAAACCTTTTTCACACCAACAATTGGTTGAAACAAAATTATTGTTGTTTTTCATGTGACTACATGACAACACGGAAGCTGATTCCCGTAGGACAAGGGCTGCCATATGGACCCACTTAGTCTTAGCCATGCCTAGGTGAGCCTATAAGAAAGCTATAAATTTCATGTTCAATTCCACAACACAGATTTCAAAACTTCAATTTGCACGTTCCCTTTTGGTCCTTTGATTTCATACATCATTATCGTCTCTCATGTGTTTTCCACTTTGAGCTTGGACTCAATTTCAAGCTTCAATCCTAAAAGACACTACATTCACACCCTTCAAGTACATAGACGTGTAAGACAAAAACTTAGCATGCATGCAAGTTTATATTAACATAAACTGCAACCAACTCTTTTGTTCTAAATCTTTCTTATTCACACTACTTCAATTTGAGATACGATGATATATGTTGTACTATATATATACATAGAAAGATTGTCCCGAGAATTATAGATTTCCTCTTGTTCATTTTTAGGTGGAAGTGCACTCAAATTGAGGGGAAAAATTTGCTGAGGTTGAAAGGAAGTGAATAGAAATCTTCACTTCTAATATCCTGGTTGAAGCTCCTGAATTTTTCCCACCAATGTCTCCCACTGTCTCGCCGAGTTGACGTGTCTCCACCACGCAGAGTTAAATCCAAGAAGTAAGCAACTGTTATTGCCACAGTTGCTGGGGATGAGAGAAGCACTTGCACTGTGTTGTTGAACTGCAAAAGGAGAGTTACAGTGAACCATAAGAACCAAAGGTGGCTATAATTAAACAAAAATCAACAGAATCAAGGTATTATGTACAAACCCCAGTGGAGGCTGTATGGAGACGACCATGTTTGGGTAGCAACAGATACTCGTTGAAATACTGAGGAACAGATAAACCGATGCAGAGCGAAAGTCCAAGGATGAACATTGACCTATAACTGTTAAGATTGCAGAATTGAAGAAATCCAAGCCCAGCGGATACTGCTTGTCATCGAAGAAACATTACAATCAAATATAGAAGTAAAGTAACTCAGGAACAAAACATAAAGTTAGTACGTTCCAATGGAAAAACATTTTACATCAGTTTCATGGCAGTCAGTAGTCAGACACTTATTTGCTTTTGGTTAACTTGTTAGTTGTCCTAAAGTGCAAATACACGCACATTGAGATTGTAGAATTATTTTCGCTAATTGACTTTGCATTCTCTTCAATGTATCATCCGACCATATAACACAAATCACACACGTACCTACGAAGGCAAAGAGAATGCAGTAAATAGCTGCTACAACAGGCAAAGGCACTGATGCAAGAAATGCTCCAAATTTTCCTGACACAAAAGCACAATCCCGAATGGTTAAGTAGAAGAAATTAGGTGGAAAAAATAACATGAAAAGCTTGGTAAGTTTGATTTTTTTGATCACTTAGACCATGCTTGAATTGATGAAAAGGGATGAAACAGAGAATAGTGGAATGAAATGGTATTATTTGCCGGTGCTTTTTTTATTGTTTGAAATGAAATGTAATGAAATATATCCAAATAAAACTTTAGTAAGGAACGATTTGTCCAATGCAAATATAAAATATGACACATTTGGTTTCACCAATAGAGAGTTTAGAATTTGGAATAAGTCGGTGTAACACCTAATATAGAGAAGAAAAGCATGAATCCGGCTGATATTTGAATGACTCTGCGACTTCCTATTCGTGTTAAACCCAAGAGTCCTGCATTTGCACTTAATGCAGGAAATAAAAAGGCAAGACAATTAGATAATGTCTTTTGAGGTGATAGTAAAAGAATTTTTTTCCAAAATTCACATGTTTAACATAAAACAAATGGACTGTCATAGTATTCTTCATATATCTAGTCAATACGCAAAATCTTTAGTATCATTTTCAGACAGAAATGTCCTGCGTTAACCACTGGTCGACAGGATAACCTCTAGGTAGTGTAAATCAGGTGTTCCTGATAATCTCTAAGATTTTCTTAGAGGATAACATGTTAATCTCCTCTTTAAACAGATTCAATTAACATTGACTCATTGAGTGATAAAATATTGGAAACTCGTTTTATGCTTAGAACCAGGAAAACTCAGATAGTTAGCCTAAGAATAGTAGTTAGTTAGATGATTTTTAAAGGTAAGCAAGATGTACACTGATGCAGTGGATCCAGTTCCAGTGCCAAAAATTCCATCCAAGAGAGTACCTAGGCCCTGAAATCATTGAACTTCGATGAATAAGTCTAATATTTTAGAAGTAAATGGACGTAGAAATGTAATGTCAAAGAATCAGCCATTACCAGCCAACCAACACCACGACCAAGCACAGATGGTGGAATAGGGGTTGCTTTACCTAATCTTGATGCCGCAATGAATGTCCCTGTTGACTGTCCTCAAAATAATGAAAAGGGAAAAACTTATATCAAATACATCCAAATAAAAAAGAACTTCAATAATACCCCTTAAAATTAAGAGTAGTCAAATTACAAGATAATGTCAAAAACACTGGGGCAAGTTCCCGAAAATTTCGCAAGTTCACCAAGTCGTACTGATATAGGTACACAATGTCATGTGCAAAATATTGCTAGCATTAGACTTTGCGATTGTGATTGTTTTATTTCAATAATATAAAATCCATCCTCACAAGTATTTTTACATTAAAAAAAAAAAAAACGAACCTCTATAGTTGCAACAAGAGAAGCAGAAACCATAGAAAAAATATCAGCAACATTGAAAGAAGGGCGTCCCCATCGAAATGGATGTGGAACTCTTATCCTGCACAAATGGAATGATGTCTAATTGAAGAACAGAGCTTTAGATAACCATTAGAAAAATGACCAGGCATTCGTGTGTTTGTAATTTTGTAAGAGGTGCTAAGAACACATGCAGCTCCAAGTACAAAATTGAAAAAACTAGTTTAATATTTTAAAGCCTTTGATGTTACCATTATCATCTATCACGTCACAAACACAAAATATGGATCTGAAAAAAACTGCACGAGTCTTAATAACACAAAACAAGCTACTTAAGACTTACCAGGGAGCAGCAGTAATTAACGCAGATGGATTTGTAAAACAAGTGATTTGAGTTTTAACCGATCTTTCTTTGAATGCACCAACTGCAAAAAGAAATTCAGCAACTGCCCATGCAATTCCAATTGAAACTATGATTGCAAATCGATTAACTCCTCTTGATTTCATCCTTCGATCAATGTACTGCAAGGCCATTAATTAGCAAAAGTACAAATATCAGTTTTGAATGTTGATTTTTTGTGGGTAATTTTATTAAAGAGTCAGCCAAATCAATTGGCGAAGCACGATCTCTCCAGTGACTTTCTCTTTTACTTAATTATTGTCAACTGCTTGTACGTTCAAGTATCCCTGACCACGGCTTTAAAATATATTTAAAATTATACTTCAGTTGAAAAAGTATAAAAAAATAAAATCGTATTTTCATGTATGATTTCTCCACCAATTTTGAAATAAAATATTGAAAGTAAAATCACATTGAATTATTATTTCTTCCTTTTGAAGTTATGTTTCAAGTCTTGACTTATTTATCTGTATTATCTTTTACAAATTTATCCATTTCGATAAACTTAAAATAAAATTATACTATTTATGAAAAAAAAAAACCATCTAAGATATTTTTTAGATAGAAATACTTAAAGATGAAGTTTATTAAAGTGCGGTTAACAAATAAGTAATTTAACCTATATTATTGCTTCACTAATCACTATCTTGTTGCTATAGAAATATTTGAGAAAAAATAAACTAAAATGAATGTGTAAAATTATACCTGGAACACGACGAGAATGAAGAAAGCTGGCAGAGCAATTGCAGGACAATGTAGCATCTACAAGAATGAAACGACAACCAGCGATTATGTTTGTCAAACAATTAGTAATTCGCATAAGAAAAGAGCAATACTGTTGGAAATATTGATAAGAAGAGTCCAAGGCCAGTGAGAGTGACAAGAGGAACCACACTAAGCGGGCTCAGACACCTGTAACATCGGTATTAAATATTAGTGATTCTTCTATTCCAAACTATAAGGATTTAATCAAAGACGAAATTGCACCAAAGAAAATATCAAAATAGATTCTCAACGCAACTCGAAACATGTACATTACCTGGCGAAAATCCTCCAAAATCCTAAAAAGCCAACAATCACTTGAAAAAACGATGCAGCAATAAGTGCCCCCTGAATGGCTCTCATCGATTGTATAAACCTCTGAAAGATCCAGCCAAGAAAAGTTTCAAATCAGTGAGATGAGACACTTAAACACTTTTATCTCCAAAACTTCTAATAAAAAACGAAACCTAAGTAGTAATTAGATAGAGCTATAATACAACAATGCAGACACACTGATTAACCTGATGCGGATCTTCAAACACACTCATTCTCCTGGAAACAGCAATGGACACAGCAGGAACTAGGAAAGTGTAGGATGGTCCCATGACCACAGGAAGACGTGTTCCAAACCACGTTTGCAGGAGTGTGTTAATCGCCCCAACGAAGAGTAGAGTCTCTATCATTTCAGCCTTCTCCTCCTGTTTTATTTCAGAAGAAGAAGAAATTCGAGCGAAACAGAAAGATTGTCAAACAAACACATGTATCGTCATGTATAAAAGAAAACGGCATTAAGAAAACTTCAGAAGCTTTATTACATTGCCACCACCCATCAAAGGGACAAGGATGCAAGAACCCATGGCAATGGTCCCAATCGCAACCACGCAATGCAGAAACCCAAGAAAAATCCCTTCGGCTGCAACCAAACCAAAGCGAAAAAAATGTATAACTGTGAAGTGCTAATTATTAAGTTTAGGCAGAAAATAAGGGTTGCAGTAGCATATACGCCATGAGGGAAATCTTGCAACACAGTAAGCAACACCGAGAATTTCATCCATGTCTTCTTCTTCCTTTGCTTGTGTCTCGTTTTCTTGTTTGTTATTGTTCATTCTGTCTCTGATTTGATGCCTCTTGTATCGCACTGCAGAGAATCAAGAAACACGATGAGTGCTCCAAATACCTTTTCTTTGGTTGTGAATTTATGGTTATGGCCTATGGCCTACTCTAGCATTGTGATGTGGTAGTGTGAAGAGAATGCACCTTTTGCTTATATATAACAAAAGTGTCTTTACATGTTCCAAATTTGTTATTTGGTTCTTGCCTTTTAGAAGCTGAGACACACTGCATTGTAACATATTACTTCTTCATCGTATTCAACATGGGACTCAACATCCTATGAATGATGTGATTATTAACATTTGTAATTTTGAATTTTATTGCAAAATTTATGAAAGTTCTTCATGTGATTACTAATATTTGTAATACTGAATCTTTATAAATGATATTTAGTTTGGCTTCTGCGTAGATATATTTTGTTGTTATATGTTTTTGGAACATTTAGTTTTATCTTATTTTATAAAATTATATTAAATTAACTTTAAATTTTTAATTGGCCCCAAGCTTTCAACCTTGCTCCATAAATAAAGTTATACCATAATGAGGCATGTATCACCAAAATAAATTAACTTGTTCAAACATAAATGCATTATGTTCCCAAGGAGAAATTTATGGTTGATTCTGGTAATTATTATTATTTTTTTTTTGTGGGTACCAGCAATTATGTTATTAAAATAAATACTGCAATATTTTTTTTTATAATAATGATAAATAATAATAAAATATATGAATAGCAATAACTAAAATAACTTCTCACTCATTTTTTTAATTAAATAACAATAACTTTTCACTGTTTTTTTTTGTCTTTTTTTTCTGTAAACTTTTTTTTTTTATTTTACGCAATTGATAAATAGTGCATTTATAACCAAACAAGGGAAAAACGATAGGAGTAAATGACTTTAGTTATGCTTGCTTTGATATTTATTTATTGTGTACTGTGTTATATGCAGTTTTTAATATAAGTACAAATTGATAAAAGAAAAAAAAAATGTTGCGACCATTATACTTGAGCTTTTAATGTTCATTGTATGATTTTAATGTCCCGAGTTTTTTTAGAGTTTTCTTTTTTATCAGCTTAACTGTCAGAAAATATTTTTTTTACCTTCATAACTTTCTTTCTGCCTTCCATTTTTTTTTTTCATTTTGCTCTTTACAAACTATAAAATGTGAAAGTCATTTTCAGTTTCTAAATTATATAATACGGAATTTAAAAAAAAAAACTTTCCAATTACATAATCATTTTCGATTTCTGAATTAAACAATTTAAAAGTTAAAGACTTTCAAATTATATAATTAAAAAATTAAAATAAAAACCTATAAAAATATATGGGAAGAAACTGCCATTAGGAAATAGTTTTCGTCAATCTAAAAACAGGACTAACTTGTTATGTTTTTAAAAGTGAACTTAATTGAAAACTTTAAACGATAGTAGAATGAAATAGATTCTTAACCTATTAATTTATTATAGTTTTGGTATATTTTATTGTAATATATAATGATTTCTTATTTTTAAAGCTATATAAAGCTATTTATTTATCATTTGAGTTGATATTACATAATTTAATGATATTATTTATAAATGTTATCACATTTGAAAAAAAAAATCAAACTATTTAAATTTCATCTCAGATCATCAATGTTACAATGTTACAAAGATAGACAGAAAACCAACCAACTTATTAAAAGTAAAATACCACAATTGTTTGATTAAGAAACTTAAATAAATAGTTTATGCATATAAAAAAAGTTTAAATCTGTTTCTGGTTTCTTAACATAAATTCTGATTTTGGCTCTCTGTAAATTCTTTCTTTCTTTTTGGTCCCGCTAAAATTTAAAATTATCAGTTTTTATCCCTATTGTTAGATAGCAAATTAACTATTTATATGTTGAACAAAATACAAGTGGTAAATAAATTCTATTACTATAATGTCAGCGTGTATCACTTCAAAAGCTTAAATAAACTACTATAGTATTTTCCATACTAGTTTTATTCAATTGTCTACAATATTTGCTCAATATTAAATATTTCTGCATAATTAATATTATTGACATTTCATATAATAAACGTAACAATATGATTAACATAATATCTAGTTAGATACACGTAAGGAAAAATAATAAAAGCAATTCTAGAATCAACATTCCGGAAATAAGTGCGTCATTAAATATATTTCAGATTAGGCATTGCAATTTAAAATGTAATTATATAATTTCAAAATAACGATAAACATTTCAGAATTAACACTCTAAAATCATTTGAAATAAATATCATTTATTTAATTCTAGATAAAGTATTTAGAAGAAAATGTATTTCAGAATACTAATCCCGAAGGACGTTCTCACTATTCTGGATTTCAAATCATTCTTGTTGGGTAAAATTGGAATTTTAGATCATATGTTGGTGTAAGAGTAAGAGTAAAAGTACGAGATGCAGGGAGAAAAAACACACCAGAGCGTGATTCCCGCATGATAACCGCTACCATATAGGCCCAATTACTTTTAGCCATGCAGAGTGGACTACTAGAGGCCCAATTGAAATACTTGGGAAGGGTTAAATAAGTCAGTAATGATATAACTTACGACTTATACATACATATTTGTATACATATATTTATTACAGACACTCTTTGAGACAATAAATTCTAAAAGGAACATAGATTTTGTCTTTGATAATTTTAAAATGGAAGTGCACTCAAAATGATGGAAAGAATCTGTTGAGGTTGAAAGGAAGTGAATAGAACTCTTCACTTCGAATATCATGATTGAAATTCCTGAATTTTTCCCACCAATGTCTCCCACTGTCTCTGCGAGTTAAGCTATCTCCGCGACTCAAAGTTAAATCCAAGAAGTAGGCAACCATGATTGCTACAGTTGCTGGGGATGTGAAAATCACTTGCACTATATCGTTGAACTGCAAAAGGAGTTACAATGAAACCATAAGAATAAACAATGGTAACAGTAAAATAAGAAGAATGAAGGAAACTCGTTTTAAGTTGATTATACAAACCGCAGTGGAGCCAGTATGAACAGGGCCATGTCCAGATATCAACAGATATTCGTTGAAATACTGTTGAACTGATAAACCAAGGAAGAGAGAGAGTCCAAGGATGAACAATGACCTATAGCTGTTTAGATTGCAGAATTGAAGAAAACCAAGCCCAGCTGAGGCTGCTCATCATAAAGTGATTCAACTAAATCAGAAATAATTCAGGAATAAAACATCAAGTTACCAAATGGAAATACATTTTACACATAAAAATGGGTAAGAGTTATTTTCCCTAATTCATGTTGCATTATATTCAATGCATTGGCCCAAGCAACACATAAATCAGTACATCACACACTTACCTACGTAGGCAAAGAGAACGCAGTAAATAGCTGCTATAATTGACAGAGGTATTGAAGCAAGAACTGCTCCAAATTTTCCTGCACAGAAGCACAAACATGAACGCTTAAATAAAAAATCAGTAGAACAAAATAACACATGTAAATCAAGATCAGTTTGATTCGTTCATAGTGGTTGGTTGGACTGTTTAGATGAGGAAGATTGGAGTTGTATGAAATCATCATACTGCTATGATATCCAATTCATTTTATTCCACCTTTTGTGGATACGCCAAAATAGAGCCTTACACCAAATCAAGAGTTTAAGAAATTGAAGAAATTGTTTCAACACCTAATATAGAGAAGAAAAACATGAATCCAGCTGATATTTGAATGACTCTGCGGCTTCCTACTCGTGTTAAACCCAGGAGTCCTGCATTTTCACTTAATGTCAAGGAAAGACAATTAGATAATGCCTTTAGTACAAAAGCAAAAGAAAATCATCAAGGTTCTTAGATTTTTGTATGAAAACAATTCAGGAAACATCATTTTCAGACAGCAACTTAGGTTCATGGTTTAAGAATACAGCTAGTCAGATGATTTTTTAAGGCAATAAAACATACACTGATGCAGTGGATCCAGTTCCTGTGCCAAAAAGGCCATCCAAAAGAGTGCCAATGCCCTGAAATCGACAAACATTAACATATGAGTCTAAATTTTGAAAGTAATTGCATGAACAAATGTAATGTCAGAGAATCGCATAGCACCAGCCAGCCAACACCACGACTAAGCACAGAAGGTGGAACAGGGGTTGCACTTCCAAATCTTGATGCTGCAATGAATGTCCCTGTTGACTGTCCCCAGAGAATGAAAAGGAAAAAATTATATAAAAGGACATCCAAATGAAAAGAACTTTAATCATGTACCTTTAGTTAGAAATTGTCAATTCAAGAAGATAGCATAAAAAAGACCCAAGAGAAGTTCACAGAATTCTTGTAATCCAATGAATAGAGTCAAAAGTTATAGCAATCATCTGCACAAGATTGTGGACACATTAAAAGAAACAAAAGCAAACCTCTACAATTGCAACAAGAGAAGCAGCAATCACAGCAAAAGCATCACCAGCATTGAAAGAAGGGCGTCCCCATTGAAATGGATATGGAACTCTTATCCTACATAAATGGAGAGAGATTTAATTGAAGGGCGATCCATTAAATGATCATACATATCCATATGAATGAATTTACAATTACCAAATGATCAAGAATGAATTTGTGTATTTTATGAAGAGGTGATCTAAACATACTCATGTCCTGGCACATAGTTGCAAAAACTACTTTGATCCTTACATACCATCATCTATTATAGAATATAATACGTAGTTCTGAAAGCATGATTCTTATAATACAAGCAACTTATTAAGACTAACCAAGGAGCAGCACTAATTAACCCAGATCGATCAGTACGGCAACTTAGTTGGGTTTTAGGCGATCTTTTATTATAGGCACCAGCAGCAGTCAAAATTTCAGCAAATGCCCATGCAATTCCAATTGAGACTATGATTGCAAATCTATCAGCTCCTCTTGATTTCATCTTTTGTGGAATGTACTGCAAGGCCATTTATTTAACATAAGTAGAAATATCAATTCAAAGTGTTGATTTGTTTTGATATATAATATACACAGATAACAACTCAGTTCTTGCAGTACTACTATTTTAATTTGTTACTTAAATTTTATAAGAGTTTTTTCAAAACAAGTGAAATTATGCATATATCAATATCAAGCCATGTATTTTGTGGTCCCGATTATAAATATTCTCTACAACAGACAATCTTATAGAAGCCAGCAAGAACAATCTTAGTCTGAAACGTTTCCTACACACAAAACTTGAATGTGGTACCTTGCTTAAGGAAATCATTACTAGTTTAACTTAATGATGGAAGACCCATGAAATTTAATATGGAGGGATTTGGATATTATATTAAAAAAGAGTTTTGTCTCACTAATCACTGTCTTGTTGCTGTAATAGAATTAAATTAAAATGGATGAGAGAATGCTAAAGAAAGTAACATACCTGGGACAAGATGATAATGATAACTAATGCAGGGAGACCAATTTCAACACAATCTGCCAACTACAAGAATCATTGTTTGTTAAACAACTAAGAATCACATGAAAGAAACTGCCACTATGCATAAGAAAAGAGCAAAGAGTGTACTTTGGGAAATCCTAACATAAAGAATCCTAGTCCAGTCAGAGTGACAAGAGGGGCTACACTAAGCGGGCTGAGAAACCTGCAGTATCAACTAGTATAGTGAACTTTACTATTCTGAAATATTGCTGACTTCTACAAAGAGCAGATTGCAAAAGAGTAATCAAGAGATTCTCTGGTATGTCATCTACCTGGCAAATATCCTCCAAAAGCCAAAAAAGCCAACAATGATTTGGAAAAACGATGCAACAATAAGTGCTCCTTGTATGGCTCTCATAGATTGTTTAAATCTCTGAAAAAAGTCAGTGAAGAATCAATTGCCTTTAGTAATATGCACAACACTTCAAAACTACTCATGAAAAATAGTTAATTTTCCAATGAGAAACAGCATATCTATACCATCTATTAATTATTTTCACCAATAATTAGAGAGAGCTATACTACAACAATATCAACACATAACAAATAGGGGCTAACCTGATGTGGATCAGCAAATACACTCATTCTGCTAGAAAAGGCAATGGAAACAGCAGGAATTAGAAAAGAATAGGATGCTCCAACAACCACTGGAAGCCGTGTGCCAAACAACGTTTGCAGAAGTGTGTTAATGGCAGCAACAAAAAGTAGAGTCTGTATTGTTTCAGCCTTTTCTACCTATATTTTTATTTTAAAGAAAAAGAAATTAGACTCAAATGGAAAGACATGACTGCAGAGTATTAAAAATTTGCATTACATTGCCACCACCGATCAAAGGGACAAGGATGGTGGAAACAATGACAATGGTCCCAAGCACAACCAGATAATGCTGAAACCCGAGAATGACCCCTTCAGCTGCAACCAAATTAAAGACAAAAAAGAACATCCTCGTAAAAAAAAAAAATTGTCAAAAAAAGTTGAGTTTAGATACATAAAAAGGCCAAGGGTGGAATTTACGCCATGAGGGAGAACTGGTAACACAGTAATCAACACCCGGAAGTTGGTCCTTAACAGGATGAGGTAGGAATTCATCAGCCTTTCCTCCTCCTCCACCAGCTGCCATTGTTTCTCTTTATCTCTAATGTTTGTTTTGTTTAATCAGTAGTTTAATTTTCTTAGTCGATGTTTCTTATAATGTTCAGAGAACAAAACAGGTGTGTACTGTGTCTGTTACGAAATGGTCCAGAATGAAAATGATGAGTGAGAGTTGGCACGGGCGTTGTGACTCTACCCTCTGCCTGAAACGCTTTTCCACATTCACCTGGCACACTTTTCAACAACTCTCACAGAACCCTGTCATTTTCTTCACTGTACTCATGGGACAGAATTGTAACATCATAACACGAGCAGGGTAAGAATCAATAACAGTACCACAATGCCACCAGATATAATCGTTATTAAAACTTTCTACAAGATAATTTCAGATTAAATTTATATTTGTTGAGGAAAGTTAGAAAACGTGAAATTAAGCGGAAAGTTAAGAAAATGTGTATATAGTTACTAATAAACGAAAACAAAATAAAATTCTATCGTGCTTTTTACACGTGAATACTAATTCTGGCCAAACAACTTTCAGGTCATTGATCTGGCCATTGATTTGTTTAAGAGCACATCTATGGTCAAAATTGAGTGGTGCACCATGGACGGCTTTTTACTAGATTCTCGCAGTGACGAGGTTACCTTAATTGGTTTGTTGAAGTCGGTATTGTTAGCTTAGCTTACTATTACTACTAACTTTCTTTTTTATTTGCTTGTACTACATTAGGGTTTCAGGGGTCAAATGTTGGAACACCAAACGAGGAATATCATGTCTATGGTTCACCACCTTAAACCTATGCAAAATTAAAACAACACTGATTCAACAACTTCCATGTTGATGTTTATTAATGGTCAGATGTTATGTATAATAATATATTTATAAGTCTATAATGTATTTAAAAAAAAATAGTTTATATTTTGTATCTGCATTAAGTAAGTTGTCCATCAAAAGATGTAAGTATATTACTTGTTTTTTTTTGGGTAATGGTTATCGGTTAGTTTTTATACTTTTACTTCGACTTGGATATTTTAAAATATTTTAACCATACTTATTAAAAAAGCATCTAATTTATAAAATTGTAATATATTACAATAAGTTTTTTTAATAATAATCAATTTTAATAATAATAAATAATTAACGATTAAATAATGACTAAATTAACAACTAAAATAATTCTAAAAAAATATAATCCATCACGATCTCTCTCACTTTTCTTTCTAAATATCACCAACCTTGTTTTTTTAAATTATTATCAAGAGAAAAATTGTTATAAAAAAGAAACGAACCCACGAAATTAATTACTTGTGTCTATCTTATTTCATTGCCTGATTCAGCTATAAATTTCCCTGTCTACCACCATTTACAAATAAAGAAATATATGTCACAACTTATTGAGGTGAAAGTTTAAATAGTAAAAAAGTAAAAAATAATTAAAGAAAAGAAAAAGAGACTGGATGTACTCAAGAGGAGAAAAATTAAAAGAGGAAAACTGTGTGAATGGATTTCAATTTATGATGAAGTATTGGAGTGTAATTTTTGAACATTGTATGGTGTGTTCCAACCAATAACTTCTAGACAGTAAATTAAATTTAAGAAACATGCAATAACTTCTGTTTTCGGTCCTTTATTGTGAAGGAGAAAGATAACTAAAAACAACCCCCTGAAGCTAAAATACAGAAAGAAGAAAAAGAAGAAAAGAGCGCATGCATTATATTTAGAAGGACTTTTCTTTTTCTTCGAATTTATTATTGCCAGCTTCAGACATACCAAACACTGTCATGAAATACTATTTCCGGTTCAAACATCATCCTCTTTCACGCGACTTTTCAGATGTAAAAGTATATTGTTGACACATTTTTTTAAAGGTATAATAAGTGATTTAGTACTTAAACTCTTTTTTTTAATTCGATTTGGTTATCATATTTTTTTTGTTAGTTTAATTTAGCACATCAATTATTTAAAATGGTTTAATTTGGTAAATTAAAGTTAATACTGTGTTTGTAAATGACACGTGTCAAACCATGAAATTTTTTTATTTTTTTATTTTTTTCTATAAATTTTTAATCTATCACATGTCATGTTATTGTCGTGCCACGTGACAGTGGTAAAACTTGTTTTCAATTTAGTCATCTATTTAAAATTTTTGGTTCAATTTAGTATCCCTATTTTTTAAAATGATCTAATTTTATCTTTTTCAATTTTAGACCAAATTAATAAATAAACTTAATTACAACTTATATATACATGTTACAATAATTTTTTTTAATATATACATCAAATCACTTCACCTAAATACTCAAATTATTTTATTTTTTACATTTTTACCTTTATATCTTTGTACACTTGAAATTTTTTACACTTGTAAAAAATAAAATAATTTGAATATTTAGGTGTAATGATTTCATATATAAATTCAAAACAATAATTTGAATATGCATATATAAGTTATAATTAAACTTATTTACTAATTTGGTCTCAAATTTGAAAGGATAAAATTGAATTGTTTTAAAGAATTTAGTACTAAATTGAACAGAAAATTTTAATAGAAGACTAAATTGAAAACAGGTTTTATCACTGCCACGTGTCATGATTGTAAACTGCCACGTGGCACGATAGTATTCTGACACATGGCAAATTATAAATTTTTATAAAAAAAAAATTAAAAAGTCAAAAAAAAGTTAAAAAATTTCACGGCTTGACATGTGTCCTGTACGGACACGGTGTTAACTCCAACTTAACGGAGATGACCAAATTAAACCCTTTTAAATAATTAGGGCACTAAATTGAACCAACCAAAAATATGGGTATCAAATTGAACTAAACCAAAAAATTAAGGGACCAAATAAGTAATTATACACTTTTTAAATCTAACCACTTAATAAGGTTTTTATTAATATAATAATAATAATAAATTCAATTTTTTATATCTATTCGCATTTGTTATTATATATACGATTTTTTTTTGTTTTCAGTTTTTGCTTTTTAAATAATTTTTTCTAAATTAAATAATTATTTTATTAATTTTATACTGTAAATGATATTTTTTGGGTTAAATATGTTTTTGTCTTCCAACCTGTAGTGAAAATTGAAATTAGTACTTCTTGGAAACCTTGAATCAATTCAGTCTCTCATCTTTAGACATTTCTGGATTTAGTCTTTTAAACCATTTTTTTAAAGTTTATTTGACGTTTCAAATACATTTTCAGCTAATATTGAAACGAAAATGTGTCAAATGGTGTCAACAAACTAAAATACTATAGTGAATTATGTTTGAAATTTCAAACAAACTTAATAAAATTTGATAAAAATGACTAAATTCACGTATTTACATAATTGAGAGACCAATTTGGTTCAAAGTTTCCAAAAAGAACTAATTCCAATTTTTCACTGAAAGACAAAAAACATATTTAACTCTATTTTTAAAAAATTTTACCATTAATTTATTTAACTGTTTTTTTAAGTTAATATTTTTTAATTAAAAATTACGTACAAAATAATAAAAAATGTTTACAATAAAAACATACAAAGTATTTATATTTATATTTAATTTTTAATTATAATAATAATAATAATAATAAAAATCATAATTTTATTACTTTTTATTATTATAAAGAAAAGTAAACACATGTGATAATGCAGTAGCATTAAGAGAGTAAATAATTTTTTTTTAAAATGTACTAATAGTAAGTACTCATTTAAGATAGGATAAAAGGTTAACTCAATTATTTATTTAAAACATTCTTAAAAAAATCGCATTAATTCTTAAAGTTAAATTAAATCAATAACAAATGTTTAGAAAAAGTGTCATCAATAATTAATATTTTTTGTCTGTTTGTTATCTAAATTTAATATAAAGAATTAAAATTTTCTGATTTATAAATTGTATTTCATTTTCTACTCGTATAATTAACTCAGCTGTTCTAAAATTGGTAACAATTTCACTAAATAAACTTCAACGCATACTCTTTGATGGTTGTCAAAGCCGTCTCAACATATGACAACCTCCTTTTTTTGGGTCTGATAGAATATGTAAAATTATAGTAAATATTTTTAATATTTTTCACAATTTTTAGTATTTTTTTTTTACATTTTATATTAGGCTAGTTAATATAAGCCTAGTTAGTTAACCTAATTACTTTTATAAATTTTATTTATGTTGATACTTTTGCGTATGATTGACCTATGGAATATAATTACAAAACAAATTCCTTAAAAAATATTTTATATGTGAGATTTTTGCAATAAGAGAAGTGGTACATATTCATATAAATTCAATGCAAGGGACTTTCATGAAAGGTTGTAACGTGTAGGGAGGGTGCAAGTGCTTTGCAACGGTCACACTAGGTTGAAGATATTAGGATGAGATAAAGTTTCACGATGTTAAAAATGACAAGGGAAATTAAATGTATAAAACCAACAGTAAATTAATTTTTCATACAATTAAATATATTCATAGTGATAAACTTGACGTAAAATTGAATTTTTTTTTTCTTCCAAATTTTTATATATTTTGATCATTGAATTTAAAAAATAAATGGTTATAATCCTTTCAACATAATAGCGATAATTTTGTTGAACTCGTTAAATAATATTTTAAATTGACATTTGAATTAAAATGTGTTAAAATAGTGTAAATAACTCAAACGTCATTTTTTTCAAATAGTCTTAATTTCTCCTGATTCAAAAATCTAAATTACATTAAATTAAACACCACAATCCAAGTTACAGTAAATAAACGGTCATGTCACTATACAATGCATCACGACATTGAAAAAGTGACATATATACACGACTCTGTTATCAATTTTAACGGAATTAAAATTTATGACTAAATTAAATAAAAATTATAAAATATGACCAAATTGAATAAACTAAATCAAAACTAAGACCAAATAATTATTTAAACCTAACTTATATAACTTGTGTATTAATTGATATATTGCACACGGTAGAGACTATTTCACGATATTAAATTCAAATAATTTCTCTTTCCTTCTTTCCTTTGAACTTTCATAAGAAAACTTATATTGCCTATTGAGGTTTTTATGTGGAGTATTTTTTTTCTTGATTGTCTTGTGACTTTCATGAAAGTAGGAAATGTTTTCTCTTAGTTTTATGTGCTGTTAGGTTTGTCGTGGTGTGTTTGTTTGCTAAGTTTACTTTTTGTTTTTTGGGAAATGATCTAGAAAATCCTTTAGCATTATTTACTCAATACTCTTCAGAACCTATATATCTTATAGAACAAAACTCCACCTAAAGGAAACTAGATTTATTTATAACTTTCACTGGATCATATTTAACTTGGAAGCTAATGAAATTGCATTAGATTACTTGTAATGTAAATGCTCATGAATTCTTAGTAATGGAATGATTGATGTTTAAATTAGATTATGCTTGTAACACAAAATGTTGTATATTGAGATGGATTATTTGTATGTTATGAATCTTATTAAATTGATAAGAATTGCTGAATAACTTTATTTTAGGAAATTATTTTATTAGTATAAAATCTTGTATCAAACTGAATTAGGTAAAAAATGAGATATTCTTTTATGTATAAACTAAATTTATATGGAGTGGGGTTTTGCGAGGTTTGATTTATTAAAAAAAAAGTATAAGGTAAAAGCTTATAAACATGGTTTCCTAAGATTATTTTTGAATTTAAACTTATATTTAAGTTAACATGGACACGGAAATATATACCAATTTTTTAAATATATCAAGAGACCATTCCTAATTTGAAGCTATCAATCAAGCACTAAGTTATTATCAAAGTGAAGAGAGGTACAACAATTAAATGAGTCATCCAAAACAACTTGGTTCAATGGATCGTTTGGTATTTTTAAAACATAAATTTAAATATTTAAAAAAATACTTTTCATTTTTAGATCAATTAAATTGAGTTAAATTAAACTTATATTTAAAAAAAAATATTTTCGACCCAATTCAATTTAAATCGGTAATAATTAAGTTTGTATGAGTATCAGATGAAAATAATTAACAAAATATTTAAAAGTACTCTTTTGTATAGTTTATTTATAATTTTGGCTCATGACACATGTTTTGTTCTGATCATGGCAATAATTGTCCATGCATACAGCTGCCACAAGTTACCGGTATCCTCATATAATTGTTTGTCCATCCGGTCAGGTTTTAAGTAACACTTTAGATGAGTCAAGTCAATTTTTCTAGAAGAAGTCAAATTATTTTTTATACTTCTCATTTGACAAATTTACATTTGCAATTTAAATTTCTTTGATGGGCTTCCATTTGTTATTCCATAGGAAACTTATGATTTTTATTTAAAAAAAGGTATATTTATTGTTGTTAAGCAAACACGGAAAAAGACGAAGACTAAAACAGAGAGAAGTAACCCAGATCTAAAAGAAAGAGGGACCAGTTGGCACTAGCGAAAGACATTTTAAATACAATAGCTTATTTTATGTTATTATTCTCATTATCAGTAAAAATATAAAATTTACGAGAGGTAAACATATGAAATTTATTAAAATTTTTAAAAAGTATTTATATATTAATTTTGGTTTATAAAAAAGAAAGTTAGAGATCGAAAGATAAGGAAACTCCATCACTGCTTGGGATGCGGATATAAATGTTGCCGATTAAATAATCTGATGAAAAAGAAAGATCTAAATTGTTTTGTTACATAGCAAATTAATTTAAAAATAAATAAATACAAGGAGCCTTGTTTGAACGACTCTTATTGTGCTAATATGATAAGATAATGTTTTATCCTGTCATTTTATAATGCACTTTTTATTTCCATGAAAAGGTGAGATACAACTAAACATTCATTGCCAGATATACTCTTATATTCAAGAAGGATAACAGAACCTTTTTCTCTTTTATATTCTTTTCTAACTTTTTTTCTTATAATATGAGATATAAATTTAAGTTATAATAGTAATTAAAATATTAGAAATGACTTTATATTTTTAAATTATAATAATATTTGAATATAACAATAAATTATTTATTTATTTTTTTATATATTTTATACTGTTATAAATTGTATATGAACAATATTGTTTTATCTTATTAAATTAACAATAAATGTTAATTGAAAAAAAGAAAAGAAAAGTGCAGAGTCGCGTAACGCGCATTTGACACGGAATATACCCATTCCCAATACCAAAAGTGAAAAAGAAAAATTGGTAAAAGAACATATTGAATAAGAAGAAGTTACAGAAGCCAACAATTTATGGTTCCGACTAGGACGTGTGACCATGACAGGTTGCTTCCTGTTCCTTACCAAACATATAACTCATTATTATATTATTTAAATTATATAAGTTTTTATAAATAATAATAATAATAATAATAATAAAAGTGAAAAGAAAAGGAGAAAGAATGCATAGGGAATAGCTCTCCTCGGTTATAACCTCCAAGGTGGAAAACCCACCCACTATCCCAATTTCAATTCCAATAAATACCCTCTCCTCTGTATCTTTTCTTTCACAAACACAAACTCCCATTCACCCTTCTCTGTAGTCTCTCTTCTCTCTCCCCATGAGTTATTACAACCAGCAGCAACCACCGGTCGGTGTTCCTCCACCCCAAGGTCTTTCCCTCTCTTTTTTACTTTCGTAACACTATTTTTCAACCTTTGCATGTTGTTTGATCTTGTTCGATTGCTCTTTTTTCTAATTAATTTCACTGATTTTTGATCTGTTATGACTATAGGTTACCCGCCGCCAGGGGAATCTTATGGGAAGGACGCCTACCCTCCCCCAGGGTACCCTCCGCAAGGCTACCCTCCCCAGGCGTATCCCGCGCAGGGCTATCCTCCTCCCTACGCGCCTCCTCAGTACGCTCAGCCTCCGCCGCCTCAACAACAGTCTTCAACGGGTCCTGGTTGCTTAGAAGGATGGTGAGTTTTTCTCTCCTTAATTTTCTCTCTTCTTAGATAATAAATTATAAAATTAAAATAGAGTGAGTCGAGATGATCGCGGTGACTCAGAATTCTAGATCGGGATTGACTCGGTTGACTGCGGTTGCGGGCGTACCGCATCTGGGGTGTGCTCCCTTGCACGGCTCTTGCCCTCTCTTGTTTGGTTTTCATTATCAGTAGTTGCTTTGTCTCTGTTAATCTCACTTTCTCTCACCCGCACGTCACTCGAAACAGATGTCATTTTTTTGGGTGGGTCCGCCACTGCGGCTTTTCTAAGTAATCTGTAGTTATTTGCTTTAACAAGGTTTAGTACAACTAATACTTATATTTAATTCAATTAAACTATTTTCTTTAGTTTGTTAGCTATAGAACCACTTGATTAAGCATTGAAAATCCATTGATAGAGTGTGAAATCAAATTGTTTTTGAATTAGGGATTAATTAATTTAATTAACTTATGATAAACAAAGACTTTGAAATGTCAACTGAGTTGACAGAGTAAAATAGCGAGATTGAATTATCAGTCTCTCTTGTTCAAAGACTTAATTTGTTTGAATTTGTGAATTTTTGCAGCTTGGCTGCTCTTTGCTGCTGCTGCCTGCTGGATGCGTGTTTCTGAGGAAACCTTGGGTTGCTGCACAAATTGGATTTGAAAGTGTAATATGGCTTTGAACATGAGGAATATTGCTTCTAGCTTTTTATTTTTCCTTGTTGATTTACATTCAGTGGATATGAACTATTGCTCTCAACATTATACTTCTGCATCATTTACGGCATTTCGTTAGTTTCTGTGGTTCTTGTGTTACATTTGATGCTTTTGTTAATATTGACAATTGATAAAAATCTGTCCAATTTCGTTAGTTTCTGTGTTTCTTTCTTGTGTTAGTTTTTAAATTTGTTGCATGTGGTTAATTTTTAAATTTGTTGCATATGAATTGAATTTGTACTTTGTTTATTTCGTGGTTTTGGATTTTGAAAACATTGATAAGACAACCACCGAGACGAAACTAGTAATATGAGTTAAGTAGCACAAGGAAACAAAATTGTAGCATAAAATAGTTTGGCTTAACAAGTTTCAATGTGAAGACAGCGCGAATTGCACTTTTGGCTTTTGCATAGCCAATAATGTGTTTTGTCATACTATTACTTCTATTAAATTAGATTAGTGGATTCCTCAAATACCTTGAACAGTATATTCCACCCACATATCTTTTCTCTTCTCCTTATACTACAACAGTTTCAATTATACACATCTGCTCTGTAACCTAAAATCTCTGTTTAACCTTGTCTCTATTGTAATTCACACACATACCTTCTCTTCCCGGTTACAAAGGTTTCTGGAGTACTATTAGGAGTTCCCTATAGGTGAATAAAAAAACTAATAAAACAATCACTGTTTTTATTTTACTGAATGACTGTTACCAACTTCACTGTTAAAGTTGTGTGTGGCTTTAATACTCTTGACTATAATTGTCATTTATGCATTTCTTATTCTTATCTTCCCCCATACTATGTTTCTGGAACACAATCACAATTTTAAATTTTTGTAAGTACACATTTTTTGTGTGCTATTCTTGATTTATTTTACACAACATATTTAGACATGATACATACAAATATTCTTTGGACTGTAAACAGAAGGAGATAATGTTCAAACACTTAATTCGATCTTTCGGGATGGTGTTAAAAGATACGGTGTTAATGGCAGCTATCAACTATGATTTAATTATTAATAAATAATATTTAATGTTCTAAGTATAATATCTGTTAATATAATATAATATTTGGCTTTTAATCTCATCTTTTAGTTTTGAGATAGTTTTTATTTAATAATTTAATAATATATACTGCACTTAGAGATCTTTTGTGAATACTTATATTATCTATACTTTTATACTATTATATAAAGAATAAAGAATGTACATATTTTTTAGGAAAATAATATTTTAATTATTATTTTTTTTATTTTAATTTTTTATAATGATGTGATCGTGATGTGATGATGTGAGGATGATGAGAGTGTTGAGAGTGGTGAGTTAAAAGTAAATAAAAAAAATGGATTAAAGTATCATTATCCTATTTTTTATTCTTTTAGTATTTTTTAAATTAAAATAATAATTTTACTAAATTTATCTTTTAAGTGATTTTTTTTTGTAAAGTTTACTTTTTTTTTTTATAAAATTTAGCTATTTTTAAACTAATATAACTATTTATAATGAAATAATTATCTAAAAAAGAATTAAATTAGCTATTTAAATTTGTTTTTATAATTATAATAATAATAGTTTTATTACTTTGTTATTATAAAATATAATAAGCACACATGATTTATACCTTCCTAGCTATCTGCAATTTAAAACTTTTATACATTGATTAGGAAAAACAATAGATACATATTTTTAATACTGTTTTATTAAAATTGTCTTATACTTCCGATAATTAAGAGTGGGAATAATTGTATCTGTCCAATACTTATTAATTTATTTAAGGACAAAATTAAATAGCAGTACAGTACATTGTACACTGAGAATACCATATAACCTATTGTGAGGCCTGTTGTAAATACTAAAACTGAATGGGAAGGTAAAATGAGAATATCAGATGACCTATTTTGAGTCAAGTTGTAAAAACACTGAAACTAGTTGGGATGGTGTTAGTATTTTAGTCTTTATTATTTTTCTTAACAATAAAAGTATTTATACCGTTCAATTTAGTTTCTTTTATTTATTTATTTTTAATTGGATAATGTGATTGTTGTTGTGTTACCTTATTTGCCAACACATATGTTATTTTACAAATTTATAATCATTACTTATATATCATATTTCATCAGTCTTAATTACGTAAATTTTTCCATTTTTTTATTTTAACCTGTTACCAATAAATCTTCAATTTCATTCTCAATCTTTTTATAGAAAAAGAATTCTCGACCACTTATCTATCTCCATACACCCATCAACGCCTTCTTTGACATTTCAGCAAATTTCTTATCTAAAATTTAACTTTTTCTTCTCAACCTCTCTTAAAACAGATTGAGTGAAAACTACTTAACTCTATAAAACTATGCAAAATCCATCGTATATATATGCACAACGAAGAAAGATAACTAATGTCACATTGATAGACTTTTGTTAACAAATATTAAACATATGTTTAAACTAACCAAATTAATAGAAATCAATTACACTATTAAGTAAACTTTAGAAATAATTATTATGGGTACTTAGGTTAGAATATAGAATATACATTAACCAGAAAATCACCCATTACACCACAAATTTTAACTCTTCAAGAAGATCCTTACCCTCACTTCTTGCAAAAATAAAACAAATAAGATAATAATAAAAAAAAAATCTTATAGTACACCGACACAAATTTTACCTATGCAAAATGAATTTCATAAAATTTCAAGCATCATAAATTCATTGATGAAGAGTTAATTAAAAATTTGCTGAAGTTTTTTAATGATGACGATAAACCATAATTCTTAGGGATGACAAAATGGACCGGGTTTGATGGGCCGGCTCACCAGCCCGACAAAAAAAACATGGGTCGGGTCAAAAAATTCAACCCGCCAACTCCCTACAGTCCGGCCCGTCAAATCCGCTGGCCCGTCGGGCCAACCCGTGGGCTAAAACGGGCCAGCCCGCGGCCCGTCCAACTTAATTAAAAAAATCCCACGTGCATATTTTCATCAGCATCCCTCACACTCACACACTCTGTCTGCGCTCCCCACCCACCCACAATCTCTCCCTCCGCGCACTCTCTCTCTGCGAAACACACAGGCCACCACATATTCTCGCTTCTCTTCCACTGACGTCGCCGCTGGCCACCGCGAAACACACAGGCCACCACGTCGTCGTGGCTAACCATACCCGCTTCTCTTCTCCTCCACCTTCACATCCACCACGGCGTTGGCTATTTCGAGAAAACAGCGTCCACGAACACCGCGAAAACAGCGGAGCCACCGTCGGACTGACGATTCCGACCGCCACGACCACCGCGAAGACAGGTATGTTCCTAATTTGAGTTGTGGTTCCATTTCTCCCGTTTTGTAACCTAAATTCCCAATTTTGTTAACCCTAAATTTCTGATTTTCTGATTTCCGACCACCACGACCCATTCTGTGAATCATGAATCGTAATTGCTGGTGCTGCTGCCGTTAATGGATGTTCATCGTTAAATCTTCCCCAATTTCAATTTGTGTAGCTGCTGCCGCTTATTTGGATTGGAGCAATATTCAGGTAACCATGTGTTGGATTGGACTGGACTGTTGCTGCTTCTATAGAAAACTTTAAAAATTTGTTTAACCAAATGGAGAAAAAGAAAGTAGAGTTTCTCAGACCTTTAAGTTTAAGCAAATATTTAAGTGGTATTAACACACCATGGCCACAGAACGAAGCACGTATTTAAGTTCTTTCTTTCTGGAGTTTTAAGGTTTTTTAACTTTAGATTCAAATGTTCAGAAAGGAACTATTCAACTAAGTTCGGCGAGCTACTTGGAAACTTCAAGTAACATGATTGGGAGAAATAAATGACACTGTTTTTGGATAAATATATGCATGGATAATATGGTTAACGTGTTGAATTCATATATCCTCACCTATTTTTTTATAAAGAATAATGGTGAGTAAAGATGTAACTGCAAGATGTAACCGGCCCTTCTATCATATAAACATATCTAAGCCTACTCAAATTTACTATCTTTTTAAGGAATTCCATATTATATGTCTATTGATGGTGTTATGTTGTTGTACAAGCCCTGATTTGAGTGACTAATAATGTGTATGAAGGTTGATCTTGCTGAATTTTCTCGAATTTGATTTTTAGTGACATGTATTTGATTTTTTGAATCACTTTTAAAGCTGAACATTATTTGTGGGGTAGTCAGTTAGAGTTTTCCTTATATTACTGAGTTTTGTTATTGTATTTGTTTTGTTTGTGTTAGGATTTAGTGAATCAGATCAGAAAAAACTGGCGGGCCGGGCCCAAAAAAGTAGCCCGTTTTATCATGTCGGGCCAGCCCGGCCCATTTAATACGGGCCAAAATCGGGCCGGGTCAAAACGGGCCGGGCTGGCCCGTTTTGACACCCCTAATAATTTTATAGAAACCACTAAATTACCTTACAAGATAACTATACCATATTCATAAAAATTATATAATATTTTTAAAATGAAAACATATACTTAGAAATCATTATTATTTGCAGAAGTTTACGTATACATTTTTTATATTTTCATATAATAAAGGGTAAAATTGAAAAAAAAAATATAAACGAAAAAAAAAAAATCCATTTTATATATAAATATAAATAATTACTTTACCAATTTTGATTTTGATTTTTAAATTTAACCACTTTTACGCAAAATTAAACCATTTTTTAAAATTAAAATAACTAGTAGAATAGAAAATTATTTTAGAAAAATCATTTCTTATAATAAAATTATAAAAATTCTTTAAATTTAATAATTACAATAATAATAACTTTATTATCGTTTATTATAAAAAACATAAAAATATAGTTATAGATAAAATAAATTTTAGTCATAAGTAATATCATGTAAATAATTTTTTTAGATAAAGTAGGTATTGAAATAAAAAATATTATAGGTAGTATTGTTTAAAAAATATTTTATTATGAGAAATTGTTTAAATTTGAAAAAGTAGTTTCTAAAATGATAAAACTAAATATAAAACTGGAAAATAGAATTTTTATTATAAATAATTATGTTAGTTTTAGAAAATAGTTAAATTAAGAAAAAGGTCAAATGTGGTTAAACTTTTAAAAAAGATACTTGAAGAATAAATTTAATAAAATAATTATTTTAATTAAAAAAATAATTATTAAAAATAAAATTGAAAAATGAAATTAAGGATGAACCATTTATATAATAGTAAAAAAGTGTAGATATTTTCTGACTAAATTTAATATTTTTAGAAGACAAACATGAGTCCAATCCGTATTACACTTAGTAGCTACAGTAACATTTACTTAGCTACATTTATTAAAAATGTTACTATAGCTATAATACAGTTACATTTTCTTAAAATTGTTACTACAAAGAATATTAATATTAATATTGTAACATTTTTAAGAAATGTCACTATAGATCATTACACTTTCTCTATTTTTAGTAACATTTCTAATAAATTAATTTAGATTACCATCTTCTCTCCCTTTTGTTTTATCTCCCATGCTTTGAAGGTATTTTACACCAGCATGAAATCTTTTTGATCTAGGGTTCGACACAGAACTTCGCGTGAATATGGGCGTCAGTGTTCTCACTGGTTCCGGCATTGTTGCCTAGCATCACGCTCCGTCACCAACGATTACGGTCACCAACGATTCTCAATGGGTTCGTCATCTCGCTCTCTAGACAACAAGGGCAGATCGTCGGGGGAATGGTAGCTAGCGGGTTGATTGCTGCTGCGAGAATGGTGTTCGTGATCCTTGCATCGTTCAACAACCCAAACCTGAGTCAGGTAAAGATTCTGGTGTGTCTAGACGAATTAAGCAATTTCTAGCTGCATACGAGGTTTGTGGAGGCAAATAAATGATTTGTATGGGTGATTTTATTCCTGATCCCAATTTCAATCTCCCACAGTTATTCCCTTCTCCAATATCAATCTCGCACACACACAACCATTGGGCCCTAGACATTGCAAAGTCATTTCCCCTAACTTGAAATTTCAATCTCACGCACAACACTTCCATCTGCTGCTTTATTCTTCAATTTTCCCTAAGACAAATCCCCTTTCACATCGAACTCAGTTGAGCCCTAACACTATTGAAGGCGATTCAACAGTTGTATTTAGGTTCCCAAGTGCAATGTTAGGCGCGCTAGTTCGCTCGTGGTTCGCTAGTGGCTGGTTCGTGGTGAAGTAGTTGGCTGATTCATGGTTCTGTGGTTCATGCTCTTGTGCTCTGTGACTATCTAGTGGTAAGGGATCGAAATCCTCCTCTGTTTTGTGCGTGCTCTTTGAAATGGAGATTTTAGAAAGATAGTTATTTTGTGTAGAGTGAATGGTGCATGACTGATTCATTTCTCTATTTAGGGATAGTTATGCTCGAATATTGGTAAATCAAAAGTAAAAAGTAATGTGCATTACTTCTGGAAAAAAATACGGTTGTAGTTTTTATTATTTAAATTTTAGCTGCAGATCTTTTCAAGTTGGGAGGGAAAAGATTTTAATCCCATGGATCATTTTTGTTAATTGTAAATGTACATAGCTTCCAATGCTTGAAGTCAATATGGTATTTTTGTGTTCAAGAATGCCCATCGATATGATCTTGTTTAGTTATTCAACTTTTGTTTTTAGCACATCCATTGATTGGAATTTTAATGTGACGCAAAGGTATTGAGGCAATGATATAATTTGCTTGCATTCAAGGGATTGAGTTATGATGTTCAGATTCATTGTTTTTGAAATCTAATTACGCTAGTAGCATTATATGGTAGGACTTTTATTAGTTTTACTATTTGACCTATAATATCAATCTAAACAGGAGTGTGAGTTAACATTTTACACTCGTTGTATGATGATTTCAATCTTTTTAAGTATTTTGCACTCATTGTATTGATGTTCTGCTGCAGGATTCACTTGTGTTGTATGCAAAGATATAGTTAAGTTTAATGAGAGTTGCTAGTGATAGGGTGTTTATTGGTAGAAAAACTTTTGGATGTGATTTGTAAGGATCTTGATCAAGGTAGCATGTCTGGTACTTCCATGTTGCGGTATGTGCTACTATTTTTTATGTCTTGTTTGAGAGGTTTCAACAAAAACAAGGAAGCCAAAATCTTAAGGGGTGTGCTACATTTGTTTACTTTTGTTTGATTTAGTATAACTATTTGAGGCTTACTATTTCCTATTTATAACTGTTATAATTTATATAAGCAATTATCATTTGATAGTTTCACATTTTGTCATGTGTTTCGGGCTGCATCATAGGTTGTTAAGAAAAATGAATTACCTTAATACAACCAGATCCTCTTTAAGTGAAAAACAGGTTAAGAGGGAGCTTGCTATTGTGTTCCTGCGGGAGGCACTCATGAAAGGCAAATGGTTATGGTAATTTGTAAGCTAATTTGAGGTTATACTGCTTAGCACATTTTGTAGTATGCCATACTGGCACAGACAATTCATTTTGTATCACTAAATTTGTCTACTTATATACCCACCTAGTTTTTTTTACATAACGATGTACTTATCAATTCAATTGCTAAATGAACTTAGATTATGCATTGCTATTCTAAATAGTTGAAGTTGGATTTGCATTGTTGTCTTATTTTTTATTTGAACCTGGAAGTTTATTTGAAATGAAGTAATGGGATGATGTAAGCTTTGTTTCTTTTTTATTATTCAACAGGTCCTAGATGTGTTCTTTTGTGTGCCAAAGGTGGAAGGCCTCTGCCTAAGCAAGACTTCACTTGTTGTGTTGCCATAGGAGATTAAGGACTTGTTTGTTCTTTTCAGGGTTATCCTCCCCTCTCTTTTAGATGTTTTATGGTGGAATTTAACCTTGTTATGCTAAATTTTCTTTTTTAATTTCAGTTTGGTTTGACTAACACTATTTATTTATAAATTTTGAAGAATCTTACCCGCAGGCCCTTGATGGCGATGCTCAATCATGTGTGAACTTTTCTATTATTTTTAGTAACACTTTTAACATGTAGCCTTATTATTAAGAAAAAGTTACTAAAACTTTCTAGTAACATTTTTATAATGTCACTTTTCTATAAAAAAATGTTACTGTAAACTTTTAGTAACATTTTACAAATGTTACACTTTTATTAAAAAAATGTTACTTAAAATCTTTAGTAACATTTATGTAAATGTCTCTATTAATAAGTATAAATGTTACAAAAAATAAATAGTAACATGGGGAATACGTAACATGTGATAAAATGTTACTAAATTCTATTAATAACATTTTTTATGATTTAGTAACATTTTTTTAGTGTTAGTATACATTATATATCTAGTAGTGGGAGAGCGGCAGCCTTGCAGTCCTCAATTTCGTTATAGGGGGAGAACGCGGGGAGGGTGTCGGCAGTTTCAGAGATCAGAACTAGCTATTCACTCTTCACGTATCTGCAGGATTAAAGTATTAGTTATAATTTCAAGGGACAAAGAGTCAAAGACCTATCCTCAACTAACTTTTAACATATGTATTGTTACAC
>Ga0214544_1001004_pt1 | contig 56392 bp, 16 predicted proteins | sample CNSS3metaG_FD_160074 | JGI IMG/M metagenome (GOLD analysis project Ga0214544, IMG submission 160074) | Root nodule microbial communities from cowpea collected in UCLA plant growth center, Los Angeles, California, USA - CNSS3 | ecosystem: Host-associated > Plants > Roots > Nodule | place: USA...
TCTATGAAAAACGTGAACAGAATTTTCCCTCTACCTCTCCCTCTATGTGTTAGGGCTTTCAGTGTGTTCTGACTCTATTGTTCTGCCTCTCTCTTTATTTTATACCCCCCTGCACTAGGTTAAGTGAGACATGGGTTTCTCAAATTTTGGGCCTTTTCTCCACATAGGAAGGGAGCCCAATACCCAACAGTGGGCCATGGGTGCGTGAGTTGCATGTGTGGTGAGTGCGTGTGGGTTCGGTGCGTGAGTATTAAGGGTGGTTTGAGTGTGAGTGAGTGAAAAAAAAATTAAAGGTGCAGGTTTGGCCGTGGAGTGTGCAGGAGAGTGGGGTGTGAGGGATGCAAAAGAAAAAAACGTGTGTGCATGAGATGAGAGGTGTAGGATGAACTGTGAGTGCAGCGAGGTAAAATGTGATTAGAGATGGCAAATAAACCCGCCCCCGTGGGTATTGCCCGAACTCGTCCCCGTTTTGACGGAGAATCCCTACATTGATTGGGTATGGGTATGAGTATGGGGAATCCCCGACTTTTTCAATTGGTTATGGGGATGGTTATGGGGATGTACATATCCCCGCCATAATATCTGTCCCCGTCATATCTCCGTCATCATTTAAATTATTAAAATATTCACAATTAATTAAGTAATCAAGTAATCCTATATATATATATATATATATATATATATATATATATATATATATATATATATATATATATATATATATTCAATTTTTTTATTTCTTCTAGTTATTTAGTTTGTCATGAAACTCATTCACATCTCCAATATATTTTTCATCTTATCATAACATTTATGTAATTATGATAAAATGATGTATGTCAATTAAAATTTTTTTATGTCTCATATTTGAATATTTCTATTATTTTTTAATATTTTTATTTATTGTATATTTTCTTTTCACATGAGTATGTTTAATATACTTTCAATTTAAATGTTTAATAACATAAACCTTTCATTTACTAGGTAATATAAAAAAAAAATCTTTACTTATTTTTATTAATTTTTGTTTCATTTGAAGAACTTTTTTGTTTCGCTAAAACAATTATTTCTTAACCACTGAATATATATGTTAATATTTGAAAAGTGTTCTTAGACGTCTAAGGTATTTTTTATCTTATCATACCCTAAATTATACATTCATTTTTCTTTGTGCGATTTCTTTCAATAGTTTCTCAAATTGTTTATAAGACATACAGTTGTTAATTTTTTTATATTTTTATTTGTTGTGTATTTTCATCATGTAGAATACTATTTTAGTATATTTTATCCAATTATTTTTTATTTTCTAACTCATTATATCAATTGTACTATAATTTTTCATTATAATTGTATAAATAACTTTTATTTACTACAATATCAAAATTTAATGTAATTGCCATAAATATTTTTCTATCACCATCCAATATATATTGGAGTTCAAAAGATACAATATCCATGTTAAATTTTATTATTATGTTTACTATTTGTGTTTTGCGTTATTTTGATTAAGTGATGTATTATAATTTTTATTAGTGTTTAAAAAAAGAGATTCATTAGAATTTAAAAAATTGAAGTAAACAAACATTTAAAATATATTTTAATTTGAATATTTTTTCCTTTAATTTTTTTTTAAATTATTTTTAAATTTTATCAACTAGGTTTCATTAATGTTTGCATTTTACAAATTTACAGTTTTCATTAAATTTTATTCGGTATTCTAATCTAAAATATAAACAATTATAATTTATTTCAAAGTATTTGATATTGAAGAAACAATCATCATCCTAATATTGAATATTTGACAATATTATGTTTCCTTTACCGTAATTTTTTATTATTTTATAAAAATCAAATAAAATTTATATTAAAGTAGTAAGGAAACGAGTATGGGTATGAGTACGAGATTATACCCGTTACCCTGCGGGGATGAGGATGGGATAAAACTTTGATATCCGTTGGGTTTGGGTATGGGGATGGGGATGAATTTTTTTTACGGGGATGGATATGGGATAGTGAAACCCGTCCCCGCCCCGCCCCGTTGCCATCCCTAAATGTGAGGTAAGGAAAAAAATGCATGGTGCAGGTGAGTTATTGAGTGAATGGGTTAGAGTTTTAAAAACATTTTAATCAAAATTGGGCGACCAAAACCCTAAAAAAATTTATTATTATTATTTTATTTATTATTTTTCTTAATTCCCAATTAAATCACTTAATCATCTTCTTTTTTTTGCATATTTTTCTATTTTTCTTTTCACAAACTCTATTTGTCTTATTTTTATCTTTATTATTATTCAGTATTTTTATATTCTCTTTTTTTTTTTCTAAAAGAAACATTTTATTGTCCGGGACGAAATTAGGTGTTGACATCTAATTTACGGATCAGGTGAACGGGTCAAGTTTACTAGTCTTGTTTTCAGGTTGAGTTTACAAATCCAGTTTAGGAGTTGATTTTATCAGTGAGTTTACGGGTCGGGTTTACGGGTTGGGTTTACAGGTTGGGTTTACAAATCAGATTGCAGGTCGGGTTTTAAAGGTCAAATTTGTTGGTTGAGTTTATGGATCGAATGTCGAGTTTAAAGATCGAGTTTGCGGGTCATGATTAGGGTCGTATTATACAGGGTCAAATTTGATTTTAGGAGTGGTGTTTTCTATTTGAAATTACGGTTGAATTTACAGGTCGATTGTAGGGGTCGTGTTTACGAGACAAGTTTACGATCGAATTTATTGGATAGGTTTACGGGCCAGGTTTTTCGACCAAGTTTATTGTTCCTGTTTACGAGTATAGCTTATTGGTTGAGTTTTGTTGAGTTTTGTTTCGAGTTTTCAAGTAAAGTTTATGCATTGAGTTTACGAATCATGTTTTACGGGTTTGAATAAGTTAGTCAAGTTTATGGGTCAAGTTTACGGGTCGTGATTGTGGCTCATATTTTATAGGGTCAAATTTTATGTCGACCTTACGGGTCGTGTTTTCAATTTGAGTTTATAGTCAAATTTACGACTCGATAGTAGGGTACGTGTTTACGGAACAAGTTTGCGATCGAGTTTATTCGATAGATTTACGAGTTTACGAGTCAAGTTTCAAACTGAGTTTACGAATCAGGTATACGATCCAAGTTTACTGATCTAGTTTACGGGTCGAATTTACGAGTTGGTTAGATGCTAGTAGCAAATAACTAGTAGCTAGCAACTAATAGCTAGTAGCTAAAAGCTAATAGCTAGTAGCTAGCTGCTAGTAGGTAGTAACTAGTAGCTAGCAGCTAGTAGCTAGCAGCTAGTAGCTAGCAGCTAGTAGCTAGCAATTAGTAGCTAACAGCTAGTAGCTACTAGCGAGTAGGTAATAGCTAGTAGCTAGTAGCTAGTAGCTAGTAGCTAGTAACTAGTAGCTAGTAGACAACAACCAATAGCCAGTAGCTGGCAGCCAGAAGCCAAAAGCCAATAACAAGAAGCCAACAGCCAACAACCAACCAACAGCCAGCAGCCAGCAGCCAGCAGTCAACAGCTAGCAGGTAGCAGTTAGTAGACAGCAACTAGCAATTAATAGTTAGCCGCTAGTAACTAGCAGCTAGTAGCTAGTACCTAGCAACTAGTAGCTATCAACTAGTAGTTAGAACTAGTAATTAGAACTAGTAGCTAGAGTTAGTAACTAAAAATTTTATATTGGTTGTTGGTACTGCGCGTTTAAAATTTAATAAAAGTACATTATTATAATAGTGGATAAACGTTATTAATATTATAATAGTGGATAAACGTTATTAATATATATTAAAAATTGAATAAATTAAGTTACAAATTTCATGTTTTCACTAAACCAGTTTAACACAAATTGATTATTTATTTTTTGTTGGCATCGGTTGGAGCTGGTCCAGAATTGTTTTTGTCGAACATTGGTATGAGGCCCATCGACCAAAACAATCAAATATGGACCATGAAAGGTTAGAATATTACTTCCTGCACCTTCACAATTACTAAATGCACTTTGGCACTAACATTAAAATATTAAAATACTCTTTTTCATTACACAACATTACCAGTTCAGAGGAGGAAGAAGAATGCTGCATAAGAAAAAAAAACATGGAAAAGAAGTTTGTCTTGGAATTTCTTTTCAGAATGCATTTCATATATTCTGAAAAACTTGTTCTATAAAACGTTTTTTAGAAAGTGTTATATATTTTTTGAAAAATTATTCTGAAAATCATATTTCAAAAATCTTGTTTTAGAAATCTTCTTCCAAAAAATTCGAAAAAAGTCTTATTCAAATTTCGGAACATGAAATTAAAAAATTACAACAAAAAATAAAATGTTTGCGGGAGTGCCAAATGCAAAAACCAAAATTTATTTTCTTCAGCAAAAGTTCCGACCTGCCGGATTCGAACCAGCGACCTAAGGATATCTATTCAAATCAACTACAGTCCTCCGCTCTACCAACTGAGCTAAGGTCGGTTTGTGATACAGGGTTATAACATGAGTAAAGACTGTCTTTTCCACCGAGAGAGTATATTTAATTCTATTTACAATTTCCTTTGGACACTCTTTCTACATATCTTTAAGAAAATACTCTTTTCAATAAATATTTCTGAGATGTATATTTAAAATCTTTCAAACTTTGGAAACTTTATTTTTAAAACTTATTCATTTGATAAGATTTTGGAAACTAAGTTCCAATATGAATAGGATTAGTTACGTTTTCGAATTTCTTTTGTCAAACCTTTAACCATTAGGCACATTATTGAAGTTATTTAATGGAATAAGATATATTTGTTATAATTTTGCAACTAAATTTTGGAGATAAGTTTATGTTGTATATACATGTTCTTTTAAATAACCTGATACATAAAACAAGACTAAAAAAAAGAGTGACATAAATTTAATATAAAACTGAGATATGATATAAAAAAAAGTGACATAAATTTAATATAAAACTGAGATATGATAAAAAGAAAAAATAAGATATCACTTCCCTGGGTATATAGATTTAGTAAGGCCAAAAATATATCATCTTTCGGGATTCACTACTATAAATTTTCATATTACATGAGATTTTTCTTGCAAATTTGTTAAAAAAATTTGCAAGAAAAAACTTTTTTATGTCATTTTTTTCTAAAAATTTTAATTGGTAGGTAATTTCTTCGTGTATAATCATTTCCTACAAAATTATAAAATTTGTAAGTATTTCTTACAAAATTTGTTGCAAAAAATGTTTATACAAAATATTTTGCAAGAAAATTGGTAGCAATTTCTTACAATTTTTTTTTCACAACAAAATTTGTAAATAATTTTTACGAAAATATTTTTAAAATAAAAATTAGTAGGAAATATGAGTTTTTTTAATAGTAATTATGATTAATGAATCCAAAATTAAGGTATGCATAAATTAAACTTCTGTTTATTTGAAACTCATAAAATCTTGAACAAGGCTTTTCAAAATCACAACTAAAATTGATGATAATCTTTTGGAAACATAAAAAGATGAAGAAAAACCAAACATAATATAACTTTCAAAAGGTCGTACATAGAGTAGTAGTAAATAGAAACAAAATAAATACAAGAGATCTAGATATTCTGCAAACTGAAAAGAGATTCTTTCTAAATCAAACTCAAACAAAGAACAATCTCCACTTATTGGCATCTACTGAAGCACAGGATCAAAACCAGCTCTCTCATAGAACACACGTATATGATTGATCATCTTGCACAGTGCTCCATTTGCAAGTACTATTGCAAACTTCTTTTCTTCCTTCTTTATGGATATATGAAAGTGATCAGAATGAAACAATAACCAATCCAATTGAATTTGATTTTGGGTTTGGATGCCACCATTCTTCATCTCATGAAAGGACAAATATAGGCCAAAGCCTGCAATCCAAGTTCCCAGTTAACTTCTGAATTTTTATGCCCACTCAGGGATTTTTATGTGCCAATAAGTTGCTACTTACCCATTAAGCACTTAAAACAGCATTAATGGCTGGTTTAGGAATGACGTTTGTAACATCACCTTGGTCTGTGAAAGATAAGTGATCAAATTTTAGGCATGAATAACTAATTTATAAGAATATCGTAACCATTTTGAAATTTGACATATTTTACTCACTCAAAGGTGTTCTTTCTACGAAGAAGCAAGCTCCAATAACTATGTAGCACAGCAGCAGAATAAGGCCTTTCATGTAGTGAGAAGTACCATCCTATATAAATACGAGTGGTTTTGTCAATGCTTATATATATTCCATTAGGAGATTAATATAAGGTTTTTGTCTCTTGAAGTTTGTTAAATATACCTGTAAAGTGAAGCTTGTGACTATTATTGCCAAAGCAACTGAACCTGTCTCTAGGATGTTGAAGTTCAAATCCATTTTGATACCCATTGTCCAAGCAACGATCACACACAAAGGGACCTATATATTGTAGTTGCATAATCCCTCATCAAAAGAACCAGAAAAAAGAAGAAGAAACTGCATCAAAAGAAGAAACTTACCACAAACATGGCAATCTGAGTTGCTGAACCCAATGCAACACCCAATGAGATGTCCTGTGGTCAAAGCATATACTTTAGTTTCCATGAATTTCATATTTCCTTATAACACTTATGGGTTGGCCACTAAGAATATTATGCTTAATAAAAGGAAGTGTGAAGTTAATAAACACTCTCAAGTTCTCACCAGCTTGTTCTTGAAAGCAAAAATGATTGCTCCTGCATGTTCTGCTGCATTGCCAACTATTGGTAGCAAGATTATGCTGAGAAAGCTCACAGACAAACCCCATGAATCTGATGCATCCTCAATTGTATCCACCACATATTCAGACAACAAAGCAATGAACACAGTCATCCCAATCAGCCAAGCAATGCCACTCCAGAGTCCAATCACAGCTTGTTCATCATCTGAGCCATTGTTGTCATCTTCATCCTCCTGATCAATTCACACAATGTTAAATAAAATATTGGCATTAGTTAATTGCAAACCAACTTCACCATTTTCATGATTCAAGAAACCTTACATCTTCAGCTTCAAATAACTGCCTGTGTGTCCACAGTTGAAAGATGATGTAAACAACATATGCAATCAGCATCACAATGCTAGAAGCTCTAGACAAGTGGAGTGAAGGGTCAACAGTGAGAGCAGCTGAGGCAGCGCTATATTTGAACAGCATTGGAAGTAAGTAGCACAACAGTGCCAACAACAGCATAAGTGAGTTCACATCTCCTTGTCTCTGTAAAGTAAATTCTTAATTAACGTTAGCAGTTGTTCCATTACTAAAAAGACACTAAGAACTAATGAAAAATATACAAAAACAAGAAGAAAGTGTAAGTGGATTTTGGTCTTACTCTGTCATATTTTTGTTCCAATCTAACGTTTGCAATGCCACCACATAATAGAGAGGTTCCAAGAACCAGAAGAAGGTTTGAAAGAATAGAACCCAATAGAGAATACTTGACCACAGCAATTTTGTTACTGCTAAGGGCAAATATTGCTATTATGAGCTCCGTAACATTCCCACATGTCGCGTTCAGAAGTCCTCCAACTGTAATTGAGAACATGAACATTTAGCTGTGATGATACCACAATCAATTTTACTTAACCATTTCTTGGTGAACTCTTTTCTATTGTAGTTTAAACCCATTCCAAGATAAAAATAGCACATGGTTTTCTCTCGAAAACCAATAGTCTAGAAACTATGATTGGTGCAACAGTGTCAGAAGAGTCTTGATTCATTGTCGTTTATATTTTTATGTTCCAAATTAAAAATTAACCAGTAAAGAAAATTTTCATTGTCAGAAAACTCTCCAATTGATGATGCACTCATGATTCATACCTGTAGGACCAGTGTAGAAGGCAACTTGTCTGCAGTATTTTGAAGGCACGATCACCAACACAAAAAATAGAGTGAGAATCAGCAATGAACCCAGAAACAAAAATGCTTGTTGTGTAACAAATAATCCAGAGATAAAAAGAAATGGTGCAACAAGTTCATGGAGGTTTCTTACTCCGTGATGAAGCTCACTCGTTCAGCAAGTGGGGTAAGTCCAAGCAAGCTCAACACGAACACCCAAGGCTGTTCATGATAATAATAAAATATAAAACATTCAACAGTCATATATGAGGTAATATAACTGCAAATGATTACCAATAGAAAAATCAGTTTGCAACATAAATCCTTTGATTGACATGAATTTTATAGTAGTTTCACGTGACCGACAAAGTTTTGGAACAAACTTTGAATGTTTAAAAAAGGAACCGCCCTCAATCATAACTTAATTCCGTGCCGTATTCAAATACAATCCAACTATTTTTAAATTTGGTTGACCATGGTGTTTATAGAAAACGATTCATAATTTTACTGAATGCTGAATTAATTACTTGCAGATGTTTCAGAACATTTGTTCATGTGTTTAAAAAACTCAAGTTATTTATCATTCACAGAAATTGCTTTGAAATGATCGTATTATCATAACAGGATTGATATAAGTGTTCTATAGCCATTTGAACTAGCTATCGAACACTTATAAAAGAAACATGTGTTTGAGAGGTTGAATGGAGCAATGAGAGAGAATAACTCACTCTTCCAAAGCCACAGTACTCAGCAACAATGGCAGCAGGAATGGCAGGGATGAGAATGGAAAGCTTGGTGCCAAGAATAACTTCTTGCAAGTTGAGAAGCACGTTTCGGAGAGTGGCACAGGGAACCTTGGAAACAAGAGTTCGATCAGACTTCTTGCGAAGTGAGTTAGAGGACTTGCTGTGTGCAGTGCGGCCATGTCTCATTTCCCTGGTCAAAACCTTCGGGTTCCCGTTCTCCAGTAGCCATGGTTCATGTTGGTGAGAACCCATTTTTGTTACCTGCGTGAGGTTTTAGCTAGAACAAACACAAGGACACAGGGAGTGCAAAATGTGATGCAACAAGCCTTTCCTTTTTGCTGCACAGACCCCAAAACTACAGAGGGTATCTTCTTGCTGTTCGTATAGATAGCTACGTGTGCATGTATTTTTGTTGGTGAAACAGAAGAAGCTAAGGGTGTATTTATAATGAACCTTTTGAAATCTTGTGGGAACCTTCCTCGAAGTTTCCCTTGCTTTTTGTTATATAAGATTATCTAATAATTCCTCTTAATTGTCATTCAGATGTGAAAAACTAAACCTAGTTAATATAATTTTCATTCGGGTCTTAATCGGTATTTAACATGCAAAACAAAATATGCATCCATTGTTGTTTCAAACAAAAAAATAAGGGTTGATGATAGAAACAAGTTACTTATGACATTGAAGAGTGCAAAGTACAAATCACTGTACGGTTATACTTTACGTTGGAACTTGACTTCAAAGAATGTCAATTGAATGGTGAAATAAAGTTTACATTACATCATTTGTCTTACAAATATAACACTAATAATTAACAATACTATTATAATTATTAACTTCTCATTCTTAAATCAAGATGTTAGAAGACTTTTTTTTTCTTATTAAATTACTACTGTTTCAAAATTTGATTTAAATAAAAATATAAATTACTCTAGATTTAGTATTATAGTACTTTAGAAGAACATTTGTTTTATTTTCAAATGTCAATAGTAAACTTATAGATTTATAAAATGAACGTTGTGTTAAAGTAAATTTTATGGACTAAAAGTGATTTTGTTGAAAACGAAAATTGAAAAAAAAAATTATTATACTGGCCAAGATAAAAATTTAACTCATTTAAAAAAAATAAAAAAATAGACATCAAAATTAAAATTTGTTTCTTATTTGCTATGTTGCACATATACGATACGTGTATCAGATATGTCGTATCTGATACGTCGATACGTTTATTTTCAAAATAATAATATATGATACGTAATTTATATGACAGTAATTATTAAAAACATAATAAATATATTATCGTAATTGTGTGAGTCCAAATTAAAACTATATGTACTAAAGTTGTCAACATAAAAAATATAAATTATTGTTATCATAAGTACCACTCCGATACTAATTGTTAGGATCAAGCGCTTACCATTTGACCAAAAGCTATAACTATTAGTCAGACTGAAACTCTTTTTATTTAAGCGTGTAAGAGCCCGACCCACTTGACCTCTATTGCGAGACAATTGATGCCACCTGCAACAAAAGTATGTTAGAGACCAATTATAATTTTTTGGAACTATTTTATTAGCTGTCAATAATTTTTAGTTTTTAAATTGGTACTCAAATTGGTCACTACATAGTGACTAATTAGTTTTTGTCAGTAAAATTGATCATTATCTTGTAGTGTACTACAATTTTATAAATTAAATGCTTCATTCATAAGTATCCTAAAGAATGATATACGGATATGTGTGAACAAAGATACATAATTCAAGTTGTAATATCGGTACATTATAATTTATTTGTTTGACTTAAATTCACTTTTTGTTCTCTAAAGTTTTACAAATACACAAAGTGATAACATCTTTCGGTAAACAATTAGGTTGTTTAATTTTGTAAGATTAAATTATCAAATTTATAATTAAAATATTATAAAGAAAAAAATTATACACTTGCAAAATTATAGGAAGAGAAAGTGAATCGAAAAAAAAAAAGTTAATTTTTACTTGACATTAAGAAATTAAAAATCAAAATTTATAGTTTTTTTTGTGTTCATTGAAAGTACAAAGGAAAAAAAAATACAAATTTGACTTCAATACAAGTTTAGATGAAAGATTTGATGGAAGTAAAAGGATAGTAAATAAAAAGCTAACTTAATAATTTTACACATGTGAAAAATCTTATTATAATTAAGTGACAAGACACTTAAATTAAATTACACTAATTTGTATATTTCTCTTAACCATGCACTATTCAACATACTGTTTTGCATATGAAAGATAGTGTCCTGACTGTGCAAGACAAGAAGAAATTAACAAAGAACTTCAATGCTGGGAAGTAGCCAGACATTATTGACATTGAAAGTGGTAAGAAATTTCCCATAGCAAAAGACATAAAGTGCATTTTATCTGCTCTATATATTGCTCATAATCTTCTTGCACAAAACAATTGTTCAAGAGATTTAGAGAAGAAACCAGACTTGGTCCTAGTTTTTCTCAGAGGTTTGGGAAGAGCCACATTCCTCAAGGTACTGCGTCCTTCACTTTCCTTCACACTTTCACGGATTCGTTGAACTCGTCACTGTTTTTTTTATCACACATTCACGTTATCATTCATGAAATTTCTCTCTCCTGAAATATTATTAATGAAAGATAAATTATATTTAGTAGGGTTTAAATATTCTAAACAGGTATACACTAAAACATTCAGAATTAAAATTACCTTTTTAAGTAGAAAATAAAATAAGGAAACTTCTGTACATTTTAAACTTTTACTTTTACTTTTAGGTTAGTTACCGTTATTACTTTACATATGATCAAATGAAATCTCTTCTTCCCTTTTTCTTTCTGCAAACCCGTAAATAATAAATTACAATTCAATCATAGTGTTTTATTTTAAAATTTTCTTGTTAGTTTTCAAAAGCCAAATCATGCAATATAATCGGGGTCAGGGTAAAGAATGTCTGCAGACATGAAATATATTGTTTAGGATTAATGTTGGTCTATATCATATAATATAAGAAAAAAATCTCCCTTGATTAATTATTCTCCATTATTGTTGCATGTCTTCTACAGATTCATCATTGTTTGATTGGCTCTGTGAACACTGCAGAACATGGTTTTGATCAACTTATCAAACCTCTTTATTTCTCGTGACTGTATGGTGGTTACAGAACTATCACACCTTCCCTATCTCTCGTGACTATGGTAGCACAGAGGGACCGCAACCATTTGTCTTTATAATCAGTGTGTTTTTACTTTCAAATTTAAATCTGACATATCAAACATGAACCTTATTATGATCTCAAGATATTTGTAACCGTACCATGTGGCTTGAAATTTTTAGAACAATACTCAGTACTGTACTCAACCATTTCTGATATTTTGTTCGAGTACTGTGATTCAAGTTACTAATGTTTTTAAAAAAAAATTAAAACAAAAAAAAAAAAAAACAACAACATAGTCGCTAGGGCTAGGTAGCAAGAAAAAGATGGGTATGGTTGATATGAAAACATGGTGATGAAGATTGCAGAAAAATATGTGAAACTCTAAATTTGCAAAAAGATTGTGCAATCAATGATGGATATCGTATGATGGCCATGCATTCGTAATTTGTTTTGTCGCATGTACATAGATCTAACTGTCGAATAGGGTGAGCCACGAGGGGATCACATGCTGAGGAGGCAAACTTGTTCAGCTTTATTTTTTGTGTCTATCCTCTCTCGACCAAAATTGGAGGAAATGAGTGAATAAAAAACTAAGGATTGAGAATTTCAATGTTCAAAACTTGGTTCTGTCTTGCTATCACATTATTATCATCACTTGCATCCAAAACTCATCCATTGATACGTAGTCCCATCTAATTGGTAACCCTCTTCTTCAATAGCCACCCTTCAGTGTTCCAATAGCCACTAAAATGTTTGCAACATCCCCACATGCATTGGTCTCTTCTTACCTTCACACCTTCCACGAAGCTTCCTATTTTCCCTTCAAGTTTATGCTTGATATCAACCTATGCACACTTGCCGATATATGCAAGCAACTGGCTTTCTTCCATTATCTTTCTTTTAGCCCTATTCTACACAACTCTCCAATCTTCTCTTTACAGCCATACAAAATTATTATCGCTTGCAAAATTTTGGAAATTCTCAAATCGGGATCACTCTCATTAGTTCAGATTTTATCTTTAAATGTTACGTATCTTTCTAGAGAGAATAGAACATTAATAAGAGACGAGTTAAACCTAAATATAAGGCATGTATATCACTTTCAACTAAAAATGCTTAAGACTATAAATTTTCATGTCTTCATTTTTATAGAGTGGTTAATTTTTTATTTTTAAACTATGTGAAATTTAAACTCGTAATTCTCATCAAAATGCAGATAATGTGTGTTTAACAGAATTTTGCATTCAAATCTTTCAAATAGAAACATGTAGTTCAATTTAGTGGTCAAACTTAATTTGGTAGTCGGTTAGTCTATATATTTATTATTTTACACCGCTTAAATTACAAAATATAGAGTTGTTTGCAAAGATTGATTAAAGTTTAGCAACATTATCTAACGAGTTTTATATTGAAACAAATGGTAATGTTGTTTAAGAAAAAAGTATTGATAGTCAATTGTAATACTAAAAAAATTATAGTAAACTCTAGTTTAACAACTTTATAATAGAGGGTGATTTATACGTAGGAAATGTAAGTTTATATATAGAAGACGTTGTAAAATTCATAAAATGAAGATAGTCTTCTCATTTAAATGACTATGCAAGTTCTGAAAATTTTTTTGTTATAAGAAAAAAGGTAGATTTATTATTTGTCTTGATTGAAATTTCAATATATATTCGCTAAAATTTATGTTTATTTTACTATAAGTTAGTTTTGTTTGGTGAAATAAGTTTATAGTTTTCAGCTTTTAAGGTGATGCAAGTGTATTTCATAATCCATAATTGGGTTTCTAAATTTGTAATTAGACGAAATTAATCTATCAACTTTGATCAAAGAGATTATTTCGGATGAAAGATATAGATGCGTGAGAAAAACAAATACAGATTCGTATCATATATAATTAAAATGAGAATAATTTTAATCATTCAGCAATACGATTTAATTATTAATTAACATTATTTTTCTCATGAGCAATGCTCTCTTTATACGTAAAATAGTGGTTTCCTTGAACCTTCCTCTGTCGCTGTTTGTTACAATAGAATGCTTGTTTTCTTATAGAATACGTGAGGAGTCTCTGGAACCATATTATAAACAGTAGAACATTATGTGAGTGTGAAGATTTATGTGGTTCTTATTCCAATAAGATAATATTAAAATAAATTTGGCCACAATCTTTAATTATTGAAGGTGGTACATGTAGATATTTTAATATTGTACTGTGCCCATGATGGAGTTTGGACCACCTGAGCTGAACCTCATAATAATTCAAGAAGTTGAAGATAGTACAATAGTAATCACAGAAGAATGTTACCTAGGAATTGACCACATTTTTTTTCACTTCCGTTACTTAACACTTAAATGTTTTCAACCAGTAAAATTTATGAAATTAGTTTTCAAATTAATAAACATATAAATATTTTAATAGAGAAAAAAAGTCGTCTAGTATAACATTGGTAGTTGTAATTTCTGACGGATTAAGCCGTCAGTAATTACCGAAAAATTGATCTATTGATAATAAACAATGATTTTTGTGAAGGATGTGTTCGTCGGTAAATACCGACGGATCTCAAGCATCCACGGTAAATGATTACCGACAATGCGTTATCTAACGGATTTTTGGTCGTCAATAATACTGATTTATCGACGGATTTGTGTCGTTACAAATAGATTACTACCGTCGATAATTACAGTAATAAGATTTGGTTTAAAATGTACTGATAAAACTTTATCATATTCATTAAGAGTTCCTGTATTGGTTATACCAATTTCTCCTCCATGAGAAGCATTATCATTCCTTTTGTCCATCTTCTTCCCACATCTCCTTATATTTTAAATTAAAGTACTTTGTTCTCTTCACTTTTAGATCGCTAATAATCACGACTAACTTGCTTTATCATGAAATATTTCATTGTTAGTTGAGCTATGAATTCCATTTAAGGAAGAATTTCATGCTAATGAAATATAAAAAAAAAAACAAATAAAGGTTTATATCTGTAGAATGTTTTGATACTAAAGCTAAAAGAAATAAATTAATAAAGATCATAAAAACTAGTATGGATTCAAGTATTATTGTATGTGAAAGTAGTATTGTATGTGAATGTGATGGAGGTACAAATCATTCTTAAAAGACATGGACATAAAATATAATTATTATATTTCTAATGATTATGATTGAAAATTACATAACTAGATTTTATATATATGTGTGTGTATATAATTGCAAATTTTGTTTGATAGTAACTTGTTTAGAATATAATTGAATAATATTTAAGATATCAACGTACATTTTTCTTTAACAAAAAATAACTGTCGTGGGATTCCATAGTTTCATTTTAACATGAAAGTTGTGTTGCATTTAACACCTAAATATAGACAAAATGAATCTATATAAATGAATTAAATTACTAATTAACTATTTTTATTATTATATTTACTTTTATGAGTGATATAAACAAATCAATTGGAAATTTACCTTATCTTAAATAAGATAGGATAATATAGTTAAAAACTGTTAATTAGTGAAAGAATTTGTAATTGATAAAAATTATAATTTTTATAATTTTTTTTGGCATAAAAAATCATGAACTATATCTAAAACGATGTATTGAAATTTTCAATTCATACATACCTTCAAATGTACCTAGTTAAGATACATTTTAAACGTTATAATGGTGCATGTTTATTATCTATTTAAAAAGGTTTAATTAATAATTTGATTTTTTTTCTTACTCCACCTTGGACTACTTTCCACCACCTCTTTACATTTGCACCACTACAAGAAAATGCTTTATTACTAACCAATTTTAATGATCAAAAGTTGTTAGGTACTATAGTGACAAATTTATATACCAATTTAAAAAATAAAATAAAAAATTATTGATTACTAAAATAGTCACTATTATAAGTAAAAAATTATAATTGGTCACTAAGGAAAGATAAAATTGAGGAATATTATCGTGCATTTCTGCACATTTGTATTGTAGATGCTCTGCACATTCGTATTGCGGATGTTGTGTTTATATAAACACAATATTGTATAATCATAATCTCTGTAATCATTGAATACAATAAATAATATAGGAAATAATTGATAATGATGGTTGCACACATGAGAAATAATACACGGACAAAATTCAAGGTTATTGGAATAATATTATTGACATAATATTTCTAGTATTGATTCTAATAATTAGAATCACAACTTTCTCTAACTCCCTCTCTCAAATTGAGGTGACTCAATCATCCAAGTTTGTCTCTCAAAATGTTGAACCTTATGTGTGTGTGAGAGGTTTGGCTAAATAATCTACAATTTGATCTGTTGTGGACACATAGGCTATTGTGAGTTGATTCTTAAGCACTTGATCACGAATGTAGTGAACATCTATCTTAATACGTTTAGACCGAGCATGCATCACTAGATTGGATGTCAATGCCTTAGCACTCAACTTATCAGACCACAAAATCAGCTTTCTAGTCATAGGAAATTTCAGCTCATCTAGAAGTGATCTGATCCAAGTTACTTCTGCTGCTAGGTTAGCTAAAGCTCTGTATTCTGACTCAATATTTGACTGTGACACCACTTTTTTGAAGGCACATGAGATTAATGTCTCTCCAAGGAAAACACACTGCATTGCTATGAATTTCCCATCATCTATGCTAGTGGCCCAATTTGCATTAGAGAATCTCGCTATATTAAGATCGGTTGATGGTTTGATATGAAGACAAAAAGTTGTTGTGACATGGAAATATCTCAATATTCTTTTTATTCCTTGCCAGTGATCCATGGTTAGAGAACTCATATATTGGCTGATTTTGTTGACAGAAAATGTTATGTATGATCGAGTGTTGGTTAGATATTGTAATGCACCTATAGCATGTTTTATAATGTAGGGTTAGCAATAAGTTCTCTTTTAGCAGTGTAGTTTTGATTGCAAGGTTTGTTGAAGTATTCGTTGAAAGATTATTGAAATTGTTCAGTTGTTCTATTATACTTTCAAAAGCCAATAGTTGGGCTTGTAGATCAACCCAACTAAGGTTGATTTGATCAGATAATTTGACCACCATCGGATTGTAATCAGCATCCATTCCATTCATCGTTTGAATCATCAAATCTGAGTTGGAGATTAGTGATCTTGTCAGCTTTAATTTATTAGCAAATTTCTTCATTTTAGGAAGATATTGATCCATCTTCATTTCTTCTTTACGAGTGTTGTGAAATTCTGACTTGAGGTAGATTGTCCTTGATTTTGTGTGTGCACCTGCTAGGCTTTGGGCTTCATCCCAATGTTCCTTGGAGGTTTCACAGTGTAGCAACTATGTTGCAATATCAATGGCCATTGAGTTTCTCAGCCACCCTAGGAAAGCTTGATCTTGTGCAATCCACTCTTCATAATTATGATTGGTTTTCAGAGTTTTGTCACTTGTAGTGACAAACGATTCTGGACATTCTTTTATTCCTAGTATGTAGCCATCAAGTTTGCAACCTCTTATCAATGGAAGAACTAGTGACTTCCATAGGAGATAGTTATCTTTGTCCAACCTGACAGAAACAGTTGTGAGTAGGTCATTTATGTGATTTGTATTGGCTGCGAAAGACATGATTGGATCGAGAGCCTTCAAGCTTAAGAGCTATTATACCAAGAAATATTGTCGTGCATTTTTGTACATTCATATATTGCATATGTTGTCTTTATACAATACAATCATAATCTCTATAATAAAGTCATCATTGAATACAATAAATAATATAGGAAATAATTGATAATGATGGTTGCACAGATGAAAAATAATACATGGACAAAATATTAGGGATATTGGAATAATATTATTGACACTAGCGCAAACACAGGTGCTATCACGCTTGTGTATACGCATTTTTTGAAATATGTGTAATATTATATTAGTAGATGATGACATTGTAATGTTATTAAGTTAATATATAAAATGAAATTATATTTATTAAAAATAAAGTGAAATATATCATAAAAAATGAGAGAAAAATAGTTGATAAATAGGAAAAAAGAGAAGAAACAGAGATAGACGATTTGATAAAAAGCTTGTAAAAGTAACAATCAATTTTAAAAAATATAATAAATAATTATATTTTAAAGGATAAAATTATAATTTTGAAATGTGGACACAAACGAAGAAATCTTCTTTATATATTGTTATGGATAATATCTTTGATGCTGATTCTAATAATTAAAATCACACTTTTCTCTAACTACTAAATTTGTCATTAATTAATTAGAGACCAATTTATAAACTAAGTCATTTTTGTAGCCAAAACCAAGGTAGCTAATTTTAAAGACTAATTTAGTGACCAATTATATTTTTTTATTCATAATAGTGACTATTTTAGTAACCAATAATTTTTTACTTTGTAGATTGGTATCAAAATTTGTCACTAGAGTGACTAACAACTTTTAGTCATTAAAATTAGTTATTAATAAAGTATTTGAAGCATTTTATTTATTGTAGTGCACTATTTATGTTAAAAAATTTGCACCACCTCCTTACACTCCCACTACATTTTATGTTAAAAAGTTTAATTTGTATTTTTCTGTAATCGATTCTTACATGAAGTGGGAGATTTTGGGTGAGGAATATTTAGGACTTTGAATTAGACAAAGTAATGTAGTGATGTTTTATTAGTTGAAAATAGTGCACAATGAATATGTAGTGAGATTGAGTGAGATGAAGAAAGTGAAGGAAGTGGTTGTTGGTAGGAATAAAAAAACAGAAAAAATTTAATGTATAAAATAATTTAAATTTTAATACGTCTAACTAATGGAAAAATCAAATTAACTTTATTTAATAAATATTAAAACTTAATTAAATAAAAACTAAAGTGAATCATAAATATGAATATAGAAACCAAATTATTAATTAAGAATAAGAAAAAAACTTTATGACGTATAATGAATAAATGACAGAAAGATAATTTAATATTTTATGGTTTAGTTTTGTGATTTTAATTTGTCAAACTCAAATTTATTGATAATTCTTCTTGATATATTTGCGCTATTTTATTTTTGCCACATTCTCCATATTTGTTGAAGAATTGAAGTACGTGAAGACATACAATACAACAGAGCAATTAAATTAAACCTCTAGAATTTAGGAACATTGGGACAAGTCAACATGGTCATGTGAACCCAAATCATTAGTTGTTGTCAAGGACACATTCGACTTTAACATGTTTGTGTCAAATTTTTGCATGGTCTAGATGAGTAACAAGCATGTATGATTGTGTCACGTGGGTCATGTGAACTTAATTTCAAAAGCAATTTTCAGTATCACAAGTAAGTTTTTTCACAAAAAAATATTTTATATGTTTATAGTTTATAAAACTTTTACCTTTAATCTATATAGCTATCTTTCTTAGAATATAACAGTAAATTAAGGATGATTTATTAAGTATATGATTGAACAATACACTACAACTCGAATGAAAATAATATTCAGTACATTTTAATGAGCTAGGGTTCTTTGTGTTTAATCTAAAACCTAAACCATAGAACTTGGTGTGTTAGGTTTGGTCTAAATCACATCCGTCATATGATATGAAATAATTTAAATCAACTTAATTAATTTTGTAATTGAATCTTCACCTTGGTCCAAATATAATGATATATCCCTTGACGTTGATTTAAGATCATTGCTTGCCACGAAAATTAAGTGTCCACTGATTGATTTCCAATCATGTCGAAGTTGAAAATAAATTAATCATGATAACATTAGTTTTATTTTTAAATATTTAGCTTAAAAAACATCTCTATTTCTTTCGACTTTCAATGAGTGATATTTCTACCGCATCCAATAATTTAACACAGATTAAGACTTAAGACGATTTAAATACTCTTTTCTCTTTTCCTACCGAAACTCATTTTAAGGACAAAATCTTGACGAAACCCATAGTTCAAAACGAACAATACCTCAGATGCATATTGATTAACCCTAATAATATCTTGGAATCAAAACATTGATGTCCAATTGATAATGAGATTTTACATGTGAACATCATTAGTCCTTTAAACCCTCTATTGAGAATGATTCGTTAATTTTACTCTTTCTTTAAATTTAACCAACTTTTTTTATTTGATCATTATTTTAAAACTTAACTATTTTTTAATTAAAAAATTACCTATAAAATAGATAAAAACTATTTATTTTTAATTTTATAATCTATATATATCAAGAAGATTATTTTTTGTACACACATTTTTTTTATTCTTACAATTTAAGTAACTATTATTTTAAACTAAAATAATTACATTTTCACTTATACCTTTTAAATGACCGTTAATATAAATTTAGTTATTTTATAAATTAAAATTATCATTTTAACATTTTATCCTTTTAATAACTACATTTTTAAATTTAAATCATTATTTATAATAAAAAATTATTTAATAAAAAAATACAAATTATTTATTTGTATAATTATTTTCAATAAAAATTATTTTATAGTTTAATAAATCTTTCTAAAAAACAGTGCGTGTTTCCACTAGTTTTTGATTAACAAAATCAAATATTAAGAAAATAAAAATTGTTCAAAGGAATTAGAAACTTATCCAAATTTATAGTTTTTTTTTTACTATATATCTCAGGTATATATCATACCTATATACATTGTGATAGATACTTTTTTTCTATTAATAACATATGAAAAATGTAATTTAATTTGTAACTCCTCGTACAAAAACACTAGTCAAATCCAAAACAACCATGATCGAAATGTAACATTATTTTGTTCACACAGTGACTTTTTCTCTAAGTGCATGGAATGAGGAGTGGAGGGAGGATGAAAATGGCCACATGTTAATGGAGGTAATGCCATTTTTTGTTGTCTTTTTAAGTCCACCCTGAACCTATTCAAATCCTTTGTACTTATTCAAAGATATTATAAAATTCGGAACTTGTCATTTACTTGGTGCAGAAGACGTGGAGAAAAGAAATAGTGGTCACTATCAAGGTTTGAGAGATGAGGTTTTAAATGGTTAATACCAAATGCAAATTATGTCCATGATAACGAAACTTTCATAATATTTTTTTAATGTTTGTTTCAATTTTAAGTTTTAATACATTAATAATCTTATTTAACAAGTCGAAGTTAATGACAATATTTTTTATTTATTTTTTAATATACCTTTTAAAAATAAAATCGTGAAAAAACTTTAAATTTTAAGAAATAAATATCATAAATGTGTGGTGGTTGACTTTAACAATAAGATTGTAAAACTTAGGATAAAAAAATTATCAAAGTTAGTTTTAAATTCAAAATTCTAAAATTATTCTTTTAGAAAAAAAAATATTTAAATTATTTTTAATTGTCACTTCTAAAAAACATAAAACAATTAGATATATCAAATTAATATTAAAACTATGTCTTATTTTTGTTTATCACTTTCTTCATTTTAATTACAGATTCTCCATCAACCAAACATAATAAACCATATTTTTTTCATTTTCTCTTCTTTCATTTTCAAAATGAATCCAAGTACAAATGAAGAAAATCTGTGTTTCAAAAAAAAACAGAGTTCTCCGTTTAGTATCACATATTTTCTACATTATTTCCACACAAAGGTTGTCTTTTACGTAGGTAATGGAACCGTACTACTCAAATTCAATTTCGTAAGAATTCCGTACTATAGCGGCAAGTAAACAATTGCGACAAGTCAAATTTTGCTAACGTGTGGTTGTACACACGTCACTCACAAACAAAAATGAGCACTTATTTATTTGGTACCCCCACCGGACCACTTGCAGTGTAATTTGAAGATAGAAGTTTAGCATTACTGTGGAAAATAAACAACTAATACAACAATCTTTATTAAAAATTAAACTCTATTAATGTTACTTGATCCACATAACTTACACACCCGAAAACAATTGATGCACTTTATAATTTGGTTTTTATAACAAATTTATTTAATATCATATATTAATAAAGATGATTAAATATCGTCTTGTTCTTGTCTAACACTGAGGAGGGATAGGGGTAGTCCGGTGAGGACGACTTCCCGCAAACTGGATGGAGAAGAGGGTGAACAAGGTTTCAAAGCAGTTTATGGAGTATGATGGAAAAGGCCTTGCACAAGACTACGTCCTTAGTCGTGTACAAGCTGACATGGGTTACATAAATCTTCACGTGCTCGTCAGGGTCTGTGTCTCCGTCATATTGTTCCAGGGTGAAGGCCTCCCATTGTCGCATGAGGGGGGTTTCAGTGATGTTGTCAATGAAGGGATGGCGACACTCCTGTCTACTTGCTATTGCGGCCATAGTCGGAGGGGTGGTAATGTGATGGAGGGGTGGGGGGTGGGAGGGGTGAAGGTGTGAGGGATGAGGTTGTATTCACTTTCCTCTTCAGTGGCTTGATAGAGGGGAGTTTTGGACTCCACATGAATCTCATTCTCCTTTCCTTTCCTTTTTGAGCAGCATCCATCTCTATCTTCCTTCTCAAGCGAGCGTTCTCCTACTTCAGTGCGTCCATCTCCTTGGCGTTGCTCTTCTTAGCCTCAACAAATTCATGCTGCATCTTGGCTTGTCCTTCAAGGATGGGATCAAGGTCAATCTAGTATGTGTCGGCATCTTTGGCTACCAGCTCAACATATTTTGCAACACCAACTTTTCTACGGGTTGAAACCATCTTCAGCAATTCTCGAATTGTTTTGGTAAGATATTAATTTTAGCCCCACGGTGGACGCCAATTGTTCTTACAAAAAGGAGTCAAACGATCAAGTTAGCGAGAACTCTCAAAGTCAAATATTAGTTTTCAGTATTAATGAATTGCGTACCTTTAATTATTGTCCACCTATATTTATAGAATATTAATCACAAATTACCTGGCTATGGGATGGGCCTTTATTGGGCTTACCGATTCTTCTTTGGGCTTGTGTGGACCTGATCAAGGCCCAAGTACCAAGCCTATGAATTGATAGTTGTTATTTCCTAAATGTAGAGTAGGTGACCCTTATTGGTATATAACCTTAGCCACCATGTATGTATTGTCTTTCTATATAGTTGATTAGTGATCTGTACCAAACAGGACTATTAGTTGGCGGTTAAGGCTGGGTACTCAGTCTTGTCGATCCTATCTACCTAATATAGTGCAGTATTTTAGTTGTTTACACCATTTAACACATTTTAACTCAAATGTCAACCCGAATAACTATTTAACACGCAAAAAATATTAAAATCGTTGAAATAAAACAAAAATTATATGTTCACTTTTAAAATTAAAAACAAAAATATATCAAAATTTAAAAAACGAATAAATTTCAATTTCATAAATTTATCGAATAAAAATATATTTAACCCATATATATATATATATATATATATAATAATCTATAATAATCTATAATAATAAAAGAGATTCTTCTTTTCGTTTCCACATTTTATAATATCCGTTTTATCCTTAATTATTTTAAAAATTAATTATTTTATAAATAATTTACTTTTAATCATTTTCTACAAATCTCTTTTATCTTAAATCATTATTTAAATTTTCTTTTTACATATTTTTTTATTTATTTTATATTTAACAATTTGAAAATTAAAAAATATGAATACACATGCGTCGTCGTGACTGTGTGTTCGCTAGTATATATAATCGCTAGATATATAAAAGTAATTGGTTTTTGAATGTTTAAGTATCTTAAATTGTAAACATGATTGAATATTAAATGCATGGTGAATAATAAAAGTGAAAAGGGGAACGTGGCAACAAGAGCAACGTGTACATATAAATCACGTATCTTTTGCGAGAATCTAAATGGTTGTACCATATCACAACAGGGCTCCACCAAGCCTTACAATTTGCATGTGACATAGGAAATCAAATACTGCAACCAAATCTTCCCTCTACTTATGTTTAAATTGAAGTTCTGTTTTTTTTTTTTTTTTTTTTTTTTTTTTCTTTTGCTTAGTTTATTTAATAAATATTAATAAGTAAATACAAAGAGCACAAAAATTTAATAAAAAATTGATTTATCTACAAATATTGAATAAAATTATTTAATAACTTGTTTAATCCATTTAATAAATTATTGCTGTCTTGTTACTTTTTGTTAATAGTATTTGATAATTTAATAATTATTTTTAAATTTCGCTAATTTGTTTGATTGATTTAATAATTTATTTAAATATTTAATTTGTTTTGAAGTTTAGTTTAAGGTTGTGTGTGTATTTATAATTTTTGTTTTAATTTAGTTTTTTTGTACGTGTGTTCAAACTAATATATAACTTTTGTAGTGTAAAAAAAATAGGAGTAAATAAAAGAAAAAGGACTCTTAGATTAATTGAGTAACAAAATGCAAATGAAATTAAATTTGTATGATAACATTGTTAAAGTATTGATATAATAATTATCTATTTGCGGTACATGATCGTTTTTTTATACATGATAGTTTCTTTATTTGTCTTTGGATTTTTTTTCGTGGGTCATGTTTAGTAGATATATGAGAATGAAGTATAATTGGACTATAATCATTATTGTTTTCACGTTGTCCTCACTTATATTTTTGGACTCTCGTGTAGGTGTTATGTACCCATAACAATGCATTTATAATATTGATTTATATACGAATAATGATATTTTAACCCAATTTTAATTTATCACTTTAATTATCTTTAGATAATCATATCATATTACTAACAAAATCAATATAAATAATTGAAAAATATTAAAGTGGTGAATTAAAAATAATTAAACAAAAATATATCAAAATATCATTATTCTTTATATACAAAAGGTAATGTCATTGTGGAAGTGACAAAATATTTGATGGGTAGAAAAAAATTTGACTAAGATGAAAAAGTGTTGGATTTGTAAGAAACTTGTTAATATGAAAATTAGAAAGACATGTTTTTTATGGTTCATAAATCTTAACATTTGAGTTGTTGAAATTGTTGAATATTTGTAAAGACTTAACATGTAGATGAAGAAAGTTGTGAGTGGGTTTGTCCGGTTTCTTGTAACATGTTGTATTATTGTTGAGATATAATCGTTAATTAAATGAATAAAAATATATTACTATTTTTTTTGAAAAGTGAACTTACTTCTAGTTCAATATTGGTTGCAAATATGGTAATATGGTATATAGTATGTTAAATGAAACATATAAGAGAAATAACAATTTAATTTAGGAGAATCATCAACACTAGTCAAATGTATGATGTCATTTGTGATAAGTAATCCACAAAAACTACAAAAATTTTGTCAAATGTATGAGTATACAACACCAAATCAAGTCAAATGCATGAAATTTCGAAAGAGCACGTTCTTTACTCATTTATGTTCTTGTTACTACAACCATTGGTGTGAATGTAAGAAATTTCAGACTTTTTAACTATATTATCACAACGTTATCTAGAAATTGATTTTTATATTGAGAAATGGGCCATGACCCTTCAAAAAATTTTATATTTATATAATTTTATATATGATTTCAAATTATTTTTTTAAATTGTACTATATTTGATATTTTTTAAAATTTTTATATATCTATATTTATATATAAAGGAAAATTTCTTTTTTTTTCCACATTTGTTTTCCAATTTTACCTTTTAAATCATTTTTTTTAATTTAAATAATTATTTTGTTAATAGTTTAAGTGACCATTTGTTTAATTTAACATTTTTTTTCAATTTGAATAGTTTTTTAGACATAATCATAATAAATGGAAATTAATTACAGTAACATTATAAAAATTATTTATATTTAATTTTACAAAAATAATATTATTAATTTTTATTATCATAAAAAATTAAATACAATAATTTTATTTGTTTATATAAAATTATTTTGGACATAATTACTATTTTGATTTCTATTTTTTTTCAAAAATATCACGTTGGTCTTCCAGTTTTGTTTTATTTCAATTTGGTCTCGATTCTTGAAAAATTGATATAATTTGATTTTTTTTGTTAAGTTTCTTGAAACAAATTAAGGTTTTTTCATTAAAATTTAAATTGTGAGTAAGAATGATTTGTTTTGTTAGTGTAATTAACATAATCCTAGTATTAATCTTGATGAAAAATTATTGATCCGTTTCAAAAAATTTAACGAAAATGACCAAACTGCATCAATTTTAAAAAATTTGAGACCAAATTAAGACTAAATGTGACATTCCATTTAATAGATAATTCTAATAATTAAAGTATCACAAAATTATAATAAAATAGAGCAATGATAGAAACATATCAAAACTAACATTTTACAATTGTCCAAAATATATTGAAACATAAGGAAATATCAAGGGCACAAAGCAATGCCATAAACATGTTTCATAAAGCAAAACAATCTAGCCAAGGATTGCTCATAGAGCAAGAAATTTAAAATATAACAGTTCCAAAAGGGTGCTTAAAGAGTTATAATAATAAAGCCTAGTCTAAACAACTACATTTCCACTATCTTCACAATCACCAAGAGCCTCCACATATGCTCACACCAACATTGGTGATTATCGCAAAAAGGAAAAACAAATAGAACACAGATAGAGAGAAAGGGTAAGCTAGAGAAAAAAATTAATTTTGACATACATATATGCAAACAGGTTATAAGCAAGCAAATCAACAAGCATACCAAAAATGTGATAGCAAATAATCAAAGACCCTATAACTTGGTTATCCAAATACATGTAATGAGATTCATTGGTTGCTTGTACTTGTGGTGACCTCTACTGCTCTGTAGAGCCATTACTAATGGATTTCACCCTACCATGCACAAGGTTAGTCCATGATCATATAAGTCCATTATCCTGCTAGAGACTAGGACCTCCTGCTACTCTAACCACTTGAACTAGTCTACTCTATGTGAATCTGACTGATTCATTAGAATGTCAGGATGCAGTCTTTTTGAATCCTTATTTCATTACATACACTACAAAAACACCACCATAAAGTCTTCCCAAAAGATTCATAGAATTACGTCAAGCTTATACCATATACATATTCTCACACATTCATTATCATTTCATACCAAGCACATCAAAATCTCAGCATCATTATATCACATACATGACATCATACGTTAGGCTCTAAGGTAAATCACTCAATCATGGAGACAAATAACCAAATCAGAGAAGAGTGCAGCAATAAAGCACGTCCTTGCACCAGTCTCGCTCAACCTAGAAACATTCGCTTAAGCAACAGAAGTTCTTTTGCTTAAGTTAGGCCTTCTCGCCTGGGTGAGAGCTCGAACAATGAGAACATTGATGTTTTGTGAATTCTCACTTAAGCGGGACCTTCTCGCCTGAGCGAGATTTCTCTTCGTTCAAAATCGAAGCTCCTCGCTTGAATGACAACTCGACAGAAGAAGAAGTGAGTTTCTGCTACTCTCGCTTAGGCGATAGCTGCTCGCTTAGGCGAGATTAGCAGGTTCTCACCTGTTCACATATGCAGATCCAGAAATTCAAGCACAAATTCACCCAACATATTTCCAATCAACACAAACATCAAACAAGCATTTAAAAATATGATTAAGCAACCAGCAACATGCAATATTTTTAAAAATTTAAACTCTAGCTTCCCTTACCATGACAAATGCTACTACGAGGGAAAAAACCCTAAATGAAAGGAACACTAGGACCCGAAACAACTTAAGGAGCTGAAAATAGAAAGAAAGGTACACGAAATGAGGCTCCAAGGAAGGTCCCCAAAGCTAAACAAACACAACTAAACTGAAAAAGAAGGGAAACATGAAGTTTTGGCGTTCAATTTACGTGGAAGGGGCGTTCGGCTAGCTCAAAGGGGGATCTCGCAATTGTCCTAGCTGAGCTTCTGTTCCAAGGAGAGTAAGAGTGAGAACTGTTTGGATGTACGAGAAGAATAGTAAAGTGTTAAGTGGAAAAGCTGAAGGGGTTTCGTGAAGTGGAAACCAATCGGTTGGCCTAAGACCTTTTACTAGAACTGGACCCAAAACTTAAAACACAATAAGTAGGCTTTACACTAAAAAAATCTGGAGGACCAACTTGACATTTAGATAAAAATATGGACAAAAAACGTAATTCAACCAAAATTTTGACACTCATAAAATACCAAAATATTGGTTGAAGATTCATCACTAATGTTACCATTGTTTGTTCCTCTTGTTAGTTACAACTAATGACATTTATTGATCCAATATAAAAAAAATACACGACATTTGTAAGACTTATAAAGGTGAATTTCATTCGATTCAAAATGAAAATTATTCTTCTACTTATACCGTATCCAAAATTCATACTTGCCCTCCATGTGGTATAAAAAATTAGGAAGACTAATCACTAATTGTATCTACAACAAAATGAATCAACTAATTTAAAACTTTAAAACAAGTAAAAAAAATGTTTTTATTATCATAGTGAATATCATATATTTAAAAATTGTCAAAACAACAAAATTGTGGAAAACAATGTCATTTAACACTAATATCCAAAGGAAATCTCATGTTTCAAATAGAGCACTGCAATTATGTATTATTTGACCACACTAGATTATAAGGTACACAATAAAAAAAAGGTACACTATCATACACTCTTTCAAAATATCATGAAGTTTGAAATAAATATCTTTCAAAGGTTATTGTAAAATTATTCTTATATTCTGTCGTTTGATTATTATTGAAAAGTACTAACATCATACTTTAATAAGTTATTTTCTAATGCTAAAGGGTAAGAAGGTTTCTCACGAAATTGTGGAAATAATATATATATATATATATATATATATATATATATATATATATTTTCACGACTATTTTAATTATTTTAAAATTTAAGAAATAATTATTTATAAGATAAAATTCTGCACACTAAAAATTGATTCAACTTATTTGAGTATATTAAAAAATTAACAAGGCGTCTTAATGTATAATGAAGAACTGAAAAGAAAAATGTTGAGCCTTAAATTTCTTGAGCCCAGATAAACAAATTGGGCCCAATTAGCCCATTTCGAAACTCCACCTCACTATCCCAATTTCCAACCCTTCCCCTCCTGTTATGACTTGGAGTACAGCCTGGTTTGAATTTAGCTTACAACACCGAACTACCCCAGTTGAAGTTACAAATATACCCCGAACAGTTCACCAATAACCCATTATCAACAACGGTCACGAGGGCATAACAGTAACTCCACCCCTCACATCAAAATTACCACCGCTAACCGTAGCAAACCACCACCGGAACGAAACCAAATTCCTCTCTTCTTTCTCTCTGTCTGTCTCTGAACGAGATCCGACCAACCCTAACCCTGATTCCCAATTACTGATTCCTCTGATTTCGCCGTAGCGACGATGGGCGATTTCAACCTCGCCCTGGTGATCGTGGCGGTGGTGGTCTGCGTGATCGTGTTCCTCGTCAACGTGTACCTCTTGGTCAACTATCAGCATCCCGACGATGCCAACCAGGCCTACTTCCCCAAATTCGTCGTCGTTTTGGGCCTCTCTATCGCCGCCATCTCCATCCTCATGCTCCCCGCCGACGTGGCTAACCGCCATGCTTGCCGCCACGCGATCTACAACGGGGCATGCAACCTCACGCTTCCCATGAAGGACCTCTGGCTCGCCGTTTACATCGTCGACGCCATCCTCGTCTTCTTCGTCATCCCATTCGCCATGTTCTACTACGAGGGCGACCTTGACAAGTACTTCTTTTTTGTTTTTTCTTTGTTCGGTTTGAAATTTGAATTGTTGTTAAGTGTTTCGTGGATTTGAATGAAAAGTTGTGTTGGGTGTTTTTTGCGTTGTGTGCAGGAGTATGGGGACGAGGATTAAGAGTGCGTTAATGTGGATGGTCACCACGGCAATAGTGTGCGCCCTCCTTCTGGGTATTTTATACGGTATGAATGATTAATGTGATGATGCTCTTGTTTACTTTGAGTCGCGTTATGTTATGTGACTTGTGTCTCTTTTTACTTAGTCGTGTAAGGTAGGACTTAGAAGTGCTTTGCGTTTTAGTTGGGGTGTTTTTGTCAAGGACTTAGAATATTGAAAATGGGATTGGGGAATTGTGTGTATAGGGGTTATGGGTTGGGTTTTTTGATGGATGTGTGGTTGTGCGGTTTCTTCAAATGAAAATGAAAGGATGATTTCGTGTAATTGTGCATGTGCGGAGAAAGAGTGGGACGTATCACATTTGAGGGGGTTTCAGGTTGCTCCTTTTAGTGATGACAGTCTAGAGGTCTTTCAGAGGCTTTTGTGAATCAAACAGTTTTGGGTGCTGTCGATCTTGGCGTTGAATGACGGGCGGGGAGGACAATTGGATTAACCATGTTTTGGGAAGTAAGGATCTTAGTGCGTTTGCGAGGTTGGATAGTGGGTGGGATTTTTTTGAAGGCTGTTTTCTTGTATAACAGCTTACCTTAGAGAGATTTTTGTGTGGTAAAGATATTGGCGGGTGAATAGAAGTAGAGAGAGGTGAAGTTTAATGTGCATCATTTGCAGGGTTTTTATTGGGACTAAGGATGTGCTGCTTGACAATGCCTTGTGTTCTATACTTAATAAGTAATAAATAAATTTTTATGAGATATGGGTTAAAATAAAAGAGTGGGGTTTGTTGTGGATTACCGATAACAAAAGGGAGAACTGAGATCGGGGTGGGTCTTTCCAGCAAGAACAATTCATGCTGCACTGCAAGCAAGAAGAGTGTAATCAAAGTTTATACGAGTGAAATTGTGTCAAGGCATTATGGTTCACATTATTAGATGAGACAGGCAGGAACGAGTCACAAACTTGGTCCCAAAAAAGAGCCACTGAGAATTTTAACCCATTAAACTGGTTTCATTTCCTTCACAATGTTCTTCTCTTGATGTAGGACTAAGGAATGGAAATCATTCTATACACAATAAACAATTGAAATGTTTAAAATTATATTTATAGGTGTAAAAAGTATTGCATTGCATAATTCATAATCTGAGTTAAAGTCATGATTAAGAATTTGCTCATGGTTGTTTCAAGAAGGATAGTCATCTTTGTTTGTCATTTCAAATTCAATTCAATAAAGATATACTACAAAAACCCATCTTAAATGTTGAGTTAATGTTTTAAATTTGATGTGGTTTAATCTGAGATTTAAACTGTTTGCTTATGCTTCTCTTCCATAATTGATCTATTAGGGCTGGTTGGTAAGGTGGACTTTACTGTCAGGCATCTCTCTTCATCCACAACTGCATTTCCTAGCACATGGACATTCAATAGTAATGAACCATGTATTAAAAATGGTGTCCATCAGGTCTTTTTCTGTACTAGTTTCTTTTTTTAGCTGATTTTGTTGTTTTCAGGGGTAATATTTTTTCTGTTGCTCATACTGCATTTCCCCTCACATTGTCCTTAAACCAGTGCTCAGCTTACTCTGCCAGTCCTTCGTCAGAGCAAACATGGACCATGCGTACTACCTTCCCAGAATATGTTGTTGCACTCGCTACTATTGTTGGATCTGTGCTTTTTGCTGTAAGCTCAATCTTCATAAAATTTAACTTTTCTTTTAAGAGCTAAATGTTTGGACTAGACTTTTAGGCTTGTTTGGCCAAAATTATTGTATTGGATAAAGGACTACTCCTGTGGTTATAGATTTTTCAGTGAGACTGAATGAATTATAATATGGTATTATTATATTCTCTTTCGAAATTGAGATTTTCGTAACACCCTAAAAGTATAATAAAAGTACTGAACAGAAGAAAGAAACTTTCTCTTAATGGATTCGTGGATTTATTTAAACACGCCTAATGTAAGTAGTGGCTTTCATATTCCTGATATTTGACCACTGTTCTCTATTCAATTCAGATATTTGGCGGTGTTGGTATTGCATGTCTTCCATTAGGACTTCTATTTTCATTTATTCGGCGTCCAAAAGCTGTTATCACTCGATCACAGTATATCAAGGTGCTATATATTGTTACGGAAAAAAAATGTTAATTCGTTAGCTTTGTATTTGTTTACCTGATTATGCTATACTATATTCATGGTGTGGTTGGTTTGGTTACTGCAGGAAGCCACTGAACTAGGTAAAAAAGCAAGAGAATTAAAGAAAGCAGCTGAGGATCTCCGTCAGGAAGAAAAGGGTGGTTCAAAGGGTAGAAAGTTTCGTAAAAATGTGAAGGCAGTCGAGAAGGTAAACAAATATGGATCATTTATCAGTTTTCTTTACTTTATTCTTTAAGTATTTTTGTGGAGACAATTGTTAGCTTGGGCTTTCCATATGAAATTTGTTGCTGGCACCATATACTTTACAGTTGTTGAAGCATTTTGTGAAATTAAAGTGATTTACTTATAAACCTCGCATAATTCTGCAGGAGGTGTTTCAATTAGAAGAAGACGTAAAGCTCCTTGAAGAGATGTATCCTCAAGGGGAAAAGGTCCATGATCAAATTTCTATTTTTTTTTTTTTTTAATTTTCAGGTATAATCAATGTGTAATGCTTTTTCCTCTGACTAAGCTTGCATGAATATAGGCTGAGACAACATGGGCACTAACAGTTCTTGGTTATCTGGCAAAACTTGTTCTCGGAATTTTAGGGTAAGCTATAAAAGTGTGGTTTCAGTATGATCCTTTTGAACTGTTGAACACTTTTAGCAAGTGTTATGTTTCTTATCTATTTGAAAACTGTTAACAGGTTGATTGTTTCCGTGGTGTGGATCATTCATATTATTATCTACCTATTAATTGATCCACCACTTTCTTCTTTCCTGAATCAAGTTTTCATCAAGCTAGATGATGTCTGGGGTACGTTGGAAATGTCTGGCTATTTTCTTCTTTTAGTTATTATGTATAATTGAATAAATACATTATAATATTCATTCAGTTAATCCAGATGATATATGTAATTTGTTATTTCATCAGGTCTTCTCGGCACTGCTGCATTTGCATTTTTCTGCTTCTACCTTCTCCTTGCTGTGATTAATGGTGCCATGGTGCTTGGACTGAGACTAGTTTTTATTACTATACATCCCATGAAGTAATTTAAGTGCTATCGATTTATATTTCATTCTCCATTTTGGTAGTTTGGCATCCCTATTTGTATCTGACAACATGATCTTATATCTGGCAGGTGGGGAGCAACTCTTATGAACTCTTTTCTGTTTAATGTGGGCCTTATTCTTCTTTCTTCTATTAGGTGAGTATAGTCTCTCCTGTACATTCCTAATGGGGTGCTATGTATATTGAAGTTAAAGCTTCTAGCTTCTAGCTGAGTGTCATAAAGTTTATATTGTTTTTTGTTTTTCGCTTACATAATGTGAGAAGAGTTTGACAATTGTGGAAATTTAAAATGAGGATACTGTTATGTTAGGTTCTGAATTTTCCCATTTGAAATTGATCAATTTTGAAGGGGAAAGGAAAATGAAGTCATTGTGTTGCTTTGCAAGTGTATTGGAGTGTTGCATGTAAAGTTTAAGGCACTTGTTATATGCTGTCATGATCAAGGCATGCTTATACCGTCGCTGAAAGTTGTATTATTTTACCTTGTAGTGTGATCCAGTTCTGCTCCACAGCTTTTGCCTACTATGCTCAAGCAACTGCAGCCCAGGAAATATTTGGCCACACTTTGGAGTCTCTTCGAGGAATTAAATATTTATACAAGTGAGTCAATTTGAATTTCTTCTGCCTCTACTTCCCTGACTTGTCTGGCAAAAACTGTTACTTCTTTTTGCTAACCTTTGAATCTAGAGTACACTATGGGCTTATTGTTCCAATTTTGACCTACTGTATAGTTTGAATTAAGACAAGAGTTTGTAAACATTGAATATGGCTATAATATGGTAGTAATGCAGTTTAATTGAGTTTGACTGACTGTTTATTCCATTACAGGTATAATGTGTTCCAAATTGCGTTTGTTATTTTAGCTGGATTGACCTTTGTGTATTACGCTGCGTTTGTAAGTTTACCTTTGCAAAGTTAGTTTCCATTATTTAAACGGTTGTTAATATTTTACTGATACTAAAAGTTTTCTTTACACGGAAATATCAGGGATGGAGAAGAAAAACACCTAGTGGCAGGTTCCAATTATCTACATAAGGGAGGGCGTGGCACAGCCTGGAGAAGCACTTTCTGGAGTGAGCCATCGGAGATTCCTTGCGTCATACCCTTTAGAGTGGTTTTTATATTTGGATGTGTTTTGGCCTAGTTTTGTTTCATGTTGAAATGTATAGAGCAAACTGATGATCATCTGAGTAGAACAATTTGATGCGGTGGAATCGTTAGTTGGCTGCTACAGCTTCATCTTTGGCCATTGCTGCTTCTGTCGCCGTTGTATGTATTATTCCTTTGTTTCATTCTCACATCCCATTCTCATTATGTAATTAAGCGTATTATTACGTCTGTGAAGAGTACCGGATTCCTACAAAGCGTATTAAAACCCTTGCCAAGAGAAATTGTACGAGCAGGGTTTTTTTCTTTTTTTTTCTTCTGTTTTATGTTCATACATGTTCTTGTACTTCATTCTTTGTATAATAGATTTTCTTAGTTCGGCTTTCAGAATGTGTATTTCCGTTTTGAATTGGTTGTTGATTATTTGACCAGCTAGAAAGTAGCTGTATACTTTCTCTTCTCTCTAGTATAGCTATAAGCTATATATTTTAACTACGTTTGTTCAACAAAAATAATATTAATTACATTTAATAAAGAGTGTACAGTACTATAAGAAACGCAGCTCAATTCTATTAATTGTGAAACTAATTAAAGTAATTTGAAGAAAGTAAATAAGGAAATGTTCCACTGTTTTGTTTACAATGTTGTAAATCACTCGAATTCCTTTAACGGTAATGGATATTGTTCCCCATCGTCTCACAAATCGTTATCTTGAGGGCTAAGATACTTCTAATAAAACTATTAAAAATACTTGAGAATCTTTCCGTAACGCATCGACGAAGGTCAACTAATAATTTTATGAATATTCCTATAAACCATTTTTAAGGTGATAATAGATAATAAGTTTAAATACTTGTTTGGTTTTCATTTTCGTAGTGTTTGTTGTGGATGGTTCTCAGTTTGACAGAATGTTTAAAATGGTCTTCATTTTGTCCGAATGTTTAAAATGGTCATCATTTTTGCAATTCGTGTTTTATTTGGTTCTTTTCTGTGACGCCGTTTAAATTATTAACGGAGCATTGGACAAGTGGCACAACTTGTATTAAGGTGTGTTACGTATACTGTATATATGGCTAATTAACATTAATTTTTCAATTTATGGAAGATTTTGCAATTAGGGAAATTTCTTCATCTTTGTCTTTCTTAAGCTCGAATTTGCAGATGAAGCAGTTAATACTTGTCACTTCAATGACTTCTCCAAATCATTAATCTGCCTCATTTATGTCATGATGATGACATCCTCTTCATTCACCACCATTTGAAAACCAAAAATTAAAACCAATTTATTATTAACACAACAATAAAAACAGATTGTACCCAAAATTTTCTACTAATATTCTTTGGAGTTCTTGTCATCCTCAAAGTTGTCATCTCTCCGCAGCTACAAATCGGGGTTAATCCATTTCTCGTTGAACCACCAACAGTGCACGAAGTGATACAACACGGTTGCCTCCAACTATTACAACTAGAGGTAAAGGAAGAAGATTGGGACCGTAACATACCTATATAATGGGATTGCAGGAAGAAGAAGATTGCAACAACACCAATTGGGAATGGAGGAACAAGATTGTGAAAACTCACCAACTGCCCAAACATTCCTTACCAAAACCCTAGCTCATTTATTTATCCCCAAATATCTAATTAGCCATATGTACAGTACATGTAACCCACCCTAATACAAACCGTGCCACCTGTATAATGCTTCGTTAATGATTTAAACGTCGTCACATAAAAGAACCAAATAAAACACGAATTGCGAAAATGAGGATCATTTTAAACATTCTGTTAAAATGAGGATCATCCGCAACATACACTACGAAAATGAGGACCAAAGAGGTATTTAAGCCTAGATAATATATAAATATGGAATGTTTGGTTATAATACATCATTTATATTCGTTCATTTTCATTTTAACTGTATGGACTGGTCGATCATGTATGGACTGGTCGATCAAGTCAATAATGATTGGTCGATTATATCAACAAAAGTTGATCAAATAGACTACTTTGAAGAAGATTTTCAAAAATGTTATCGACTTGTTAGTTCGAGCACAACTTTAATCAATTATGAAAAATCGTGTGTTTGTCAATATTTTACTCAGTTTCTCAATCATGGTCAACTTGATTGAGAATTACAATTGGGACTACATGACTTCCTTGTGATAATAAGTATTACTTATGACTAACCAATTTATGATAATTACAATTCCATATTGTCATTACAATTTTAGGAAGTCCTTCTTAATCTTAATTATTAACTTGTTTATGTTAATTAAATACCTAACTGACTTTCAGTCGTGTTGTTCTTGACGTGACTAAAAAATTGAGTAAAGTGTTAACAAGTGTATGATTTATTAGAATCACTTAAAAGTGTATTTTAAAAACCTTCTTCGAAATAGTCTCTTTGATCGACTCTTGTTAATGTGACCGGCCCATTCAGAAGAATTTCCAATTAATACATAAAGTTATAAGTTATATTTGACTATCTGAGTGCATGATGCCCCCCTTCAAGGTAACTACATTAAGCTTTTACATATTGGTCCGTATATCGGCCTAGTGTAATGGTCTTGATTACAACACCCGACCTTTGTTGGGTATTAATGCTTCGGTTAGTGGTGATGTATCCTTGACCAATTGGAGAATCTTGGACTACTATTTTGTTTACGCACTTCCCACGTCTTGCACCACATCCTATGTTGATGTCGGGATATCTGGAGGCAGTTGTTGTAATAGAGTGATAGTGGGCTGCGTAACTACCCAAGTGAAGTAATATAAAGGGAAGTTGATGTTTATAAACAAAGGATGAAAGAGAGATATATAGAGATACTGATTTAACTACATAGAGAATAACAGTGTGAGAGAGAATTATTCTTTTGTGTTTGTGTCAGCACCATTAACTTAAGAAGGAACACATGTTATTTACTAAACTCTTCTAAGTCTAAGTTTAATAATAAGTACAATATTTCTCTACACTAAATATACAAGTCTCTCAAAGTTAAGTACACAGTCTTTTTAGACTATATATATACAACACTATAATGTTATTTGATTACAACATTTACATTCTCTAAAGTTGATATCAAATATATACCCTCCTTACTTCTCACTTTCGAGAATGATTTTACGTGAAAATCTCTATTATACAACGCGCTTCATCAGCTCAAAACAAAAACAACAACATCAATCATTATTAATTATTTAATCTAAGGGTTAATTAAATAAATTCAAGTTAATTAAATTAGAATATATTCACTTGCCTTAACATCTTTTTCTCTTCATGAAAAACACCCAAAGGAAAGAGAAGACCTAGAGATACCTTAAATTTGCTTCCAAAAAATTGATTAAGAAAACATATCATTGAAAAACTAAATTAACTCTATTTGTGCTACTCTTTTAGATCACATGCTCTAAATGAAGAACAAAAGAAAAATTGTCTAAAAAATGTAGGGAAAAGTTAGAGAGTCCCTAAGTTTAGAAAGAAGAAATTGTAATGAAATTAAAAAGTTATTTTATATATTATATATGTTAAATCTTATAACTTAAAATATTTAAAACATTCATTTGTATCTTATCTTCGACGTACTTATATATATATTTATAGAACCACGTCCTTATAACAATTTCCGCTTTCACTAACTATTATATCCTTAATCATACTTGTGAAAATAAACAAAGGAAAAACACATTTTCCTCCCTCTGCTATTCTTCCTTACAAAATCATTATTGCAAAGCATATAACTGTAGAGAATGACAAAAGAAGTAGCCAACATAGGCTTTGAAATACAATACAAAATATGGCAGAACTAAATAAACGTCGACCACACATCAAACACGTGGTGGGTCAAAATGAAGAAGACATGAGATAAGGTGAATAGCTTTTAAGCCCAGTATGGAAGTATATGCATATTTGGCCTTAGTGAAAGGAGAGAAATTGAAATGTCAGAACCATTATTGAGGCACCATTGTATGGTGTATGCTACATAGAAAACTGTTCCCAACGTGTTATGTGACCATACTTCAAACACATGGTGGGCTAAAGACAAAGACAAAGATAAGGTGAATAGATTATGGAAGTGTATGTATATCTAGCATTGAAGTGAAAAGAGAAAAATTGAGATGTGAGAACCATTAGTGAGACCATGGTTTACTGTTATTGGTTGTTCCGTTCTTCAGCGTGGTTTCTATGGAGGTTGGGTAGCTACTATTTCTCACTTCTATGCTTTACAAGGTACTTTCTTCGTCTTCTTTTTCTTCTTCTCATTCTACTTATTTTTCTTTCTTTGTAAGATGTTGAGTTATTATACTTATGAGGGGATTTATGATGCACATTAGAACCATGATTCAATTTGTTTATATTGGTATTTTTAAATACTTTACTAATGTCTTATGCCCTTTTAATTTATGCATGCGTTAATGAACTTATAGAAGCATTTATATATACATAAGTTTATTTGAGTAAACCTGAACTCTTAAATATTATGAAATTTTACTTCTTTGTTAATGGTAAATTATTTGAAAATGAGTGTATTGACAATTCATTATCTCGTATCAATGCTGTCCAATTATTTTTGAAATTTCTTTATAAAGGAATTTTGTTTGTAATTACTAGATAGTTTAATTAGTAGGATGATACTCATTTTTTAAAAATTAAGACTTGATTGACATATTTTAAAAAACAGATACCAAAGTGATATATTCGAACAAAAGTGGTATCATCCGACCAATTAGACCTTACTAGATTATTTAATAAATTTTCCTTTTTTTTTTCTTAGTCTTGGATTGATGACCTTGTTCCCATATGTGCAACAATGTTTTTATTAGGAAGGGACAAAATAATTACTAAATTATCTTATAATTTAATATTTCATTAAATGACCATTAGTATCTAGGTTTAACATTTTATTATTAAAAGACCATTATCATGTGGGTGTAAAAAAATTAATAGTGGTTAAAAGATATTCTTTTCCTTTGGAAATATACGACATTTTGGAATGGTTAATCTCCCTATTCCAAAATTTAAGGCACCAAAGAGATAATATAACAAATAATCTGTAGTTTATAAATGTTGAAAAGTGCTATAATTTCTGCCATATTTCTATAGTGAGTTCGTCAATCACCTTTAACAAATTTTTATATTCTTTATTCAATTCCTAACTAATATTTTTCACTCATTAATATATAAATCATTCTCTTAACAAATATAAATAATCCAAGTTTAAAAAATTATTAAGAATACTGAAATAACTCCTAATAATAACATTAAGTATGTTTTAATTATTCTTATTATCTTTTGTACTTAATTATTTCAAATTGTTTATGTTTATTGGTTTTCTAATTTATTTACCACTTCTATTAAGTTTTAATTTTTTACAAAATAGATATCAGAGATAAATCATAACAAGAAAAATTCAATATGTACTTAAAATTGACACATGAAAATGATAACATACACAACAAGCACTAGTATTTATTTAATTATTAAGTTAAATTTGTTATCATTAATTAATTCAATGAATGACTTAGCATCAAAGGTCAACACAAGCTCTAACTCAATTGCATGTAGGGATGTCAAAAAAAATCTGTACCCGCGGGTGTCTGCGGATTAAACTCGCAACGGGTAGAAAACGGATATTAAAAATAGATACCCACTACCCGCGGGTACGGGTATTTTTGATACCCACATATTAATGGGGCGGGTACGGGTATCATAGTATCCGTACCCGTGGATACCCGTACCCGCTAAACTTTAATTCAGAAAAATACCCTTATGTATGTATGTATGTATGTATGTATGTATGTATGTATGTATGTATGTATTATGTATGTATGTATGTATGTATGTATATATATATATATATATATATATATATATTAGTAAAAAAACATTATGAGTCTTCATTCAATAATGGTGGTTGAATTCTTACCCCACAACGGAGTAGATTACTTCCAGATACTGTGGAGGAATTGATGTGTCTCCAAGACTGGTTATGGACCAACATGGAAGGAAATGAAATTAACAGTTGTACTTAGATATTTTAATTAAGTGATTATTAGAAATTTTTAATGAACTTCTTATGTTTTCAGACTCTTCTAGATTAAAATTTGACAACATGAAACTTTATACAATGTTGCAAAAGATGGACATTGATGAAGTTAGTAATTTATTTAATATTTCATTCAAAAATAAACTACAATATAACTTGTTAGTAATTTTTTATTTGTATTTTTCAATAATCAATCGGAGAAAGGGGACTTGTTGATCCAAACACTAATTATGGTTAAATATTTATTTTTTTTAAATATTTTTGTAAATACCCGCGGTACCCGTGGATATCCGCGGATATGCAAAAAGTAGGCGGGTACCCACATAACGGATACCCGACGGACATAGGTACGAGTATGGGACAAATATTTATCCAGTGGATAGGGTACGAGGGAGCTACTACTCGTACCCTACCCGCCTCGTTGACATCCCTAATTGCATGCATTCATCTCTGAATATCTAAGGTAGGCTGATTCATGTACAAGCCTAAACTTAAAACTATTTTTGAAATTAATGATAATATGGAGGTATTTTACTAAATTCAATTTAATGTTAAGATCTATTAAATTTGAAATTGTTTTATTATTATTATTATTAAGCTATAATAACTTGTATATTGTTTTTGAATAGAAACTACTTGTGTGGCAATTCGAATGACAACAAAATTTGTAGCTGGGAAGAATGGATGGAGTTATGATGCTTGAAAAAAAACAAAACAAAACTCTGGGAGACGGAGGCACGCACATGTAAATATGGAAAATGCTAAAAGAGTCCATTTCAAGGTACTTTAGATTATCAAATTATACAAAGTATAAAATTATTTTGATACTAACTAAATCTAATAAATTATATCCATGTTCTTTTTAATTGGTTGGTATCCATTGGAGTTAAAGTTTTATTATAAACATGGTATAGTTAGTGTCAACTCTTGTCGTTCATATTTCTCCTTCTTCTCCTCCTTTTTTTCTTATTATTTCTCTTCCTCTTCCTCCTTCATCTCCACCTCCTCTAACTCTGACCGTTATTGTTATCGCACCTCTGCATCACGTCATACTTCCACGTCGCCAGTGAGTCATCGTCGTCATTGTCACCACCAACTCTTGCCTTCTCTTCCTTCACTTCCTCTATCTCCTTATCTTCTTTTTCTCACTCATATTTCCTTAATATAAAAAGTCTCATCAAACTACCCATACAATATGTCACTCAATTTATCGATGGACAAATTTGTCAGAAATTAGGATTATAATTTATCGACAAAATTCACCGACAAAACGAACCGTTGGATACATTACCAACAAAAAATATCTGTCAATAATACAAATTCTAATTTATCGATGAATCTAACCAACCAATCTTACAAACAGATTTATTACTAACAAAAATTTCGTTCAACAATTTAAACTCTAAATTAGTTTAGTAAAGATCATCAATTGAATTTACTTACGAATTTATTTTCATTAGTAAAATTTGTAAATAATTATGAAAATTTTATCAATAAATAATATCATAATTCTTGATTAGATGCAAAGATAAAATAATTTGACAAAGAGAGAAAAATAAGGAGTTTTATTCTGGTTTGTGTGAACAAGAGGCTAGGCTTAATTCTTGATCAAGTTCCACTAAATTTGAATACAAGTATTCCATATTATATTTTTAGGTTGCAACATGAATATTTTTGTGGTCAATCTTAACTTATGGCATAAGTATCATTTTTTGGAATCACTCTTGACTTATATAACATGAGTATTCTTTTGTTAACTTATGGCACAGGTATTGTTTGAATCATTATCATCTACTTCTTTTAATGAAAATCGATTATAAAAATATAATATTTATTTTAATTTAATTTTTATTATACATTTGATTTTTTTCTGAAAAGAAATATGGACAACAAAAAAGTGTTATTAATTTCTTAAGAAGCTTGCGTAATTAATTGTGAAGCTCGACGGCCGATTGTTTTTCCACACTTTCTTGTGTAAATGTGGGTCGGTAATTAGTTAAAATTTTACAAATTTACTATATGTTAATAATGGATTGATTAAGAAAATATTATTTTACACAAATTAAATGATTATATATTCTTACGGTATAACTTGGTTGACATAATGGTTAAGCACCTTGTACTACATTAGGAAGATGTTTCGTATTGATGGGAAAGTCATTCCTGGCTTGGTTTGTTTGATTTGAAATGAAATAGTGAGGTTGTTTTTAATTAGGAAAATATTGTGAAAATATTAAGGGATTTGAGATGAATGTTAGTGAGTGATATGATTGGTTTGATAGATTAAAAAAAATAATGATAAAATATTACTATTTTAACCTTGATCATAAAAATAAATTAAAATAAATTTAATTATTTTAAATTATGTTAGAATGAATTATGAATTATTATTTAAAGTAAAAAAAAAAACTAAAATTGATCAAATTATATTAAATTAAAATGATATTGGTATTAATTAAGTCTAAAGAAATATTGATCATCTGTATAAATAAAAAGAAGTAATAATTTAAATTTAAATACTTTTTTATAAAAATGTAAAATGTAAAGATAAGGTAATAAAATAATTTATTTTAATACAAATTAAATCAATGAATAAAAAAATAATTATAAAACTTTATTATTATTTATATTACTATTATTATTACTATTACATATGTTTTTTTTTTTTATTTATTTATTTATTATTATTATTATTATTATTTTTATTATTTTCATTTCAATTCACTTGTGTCATGCTTCTTTCCATGTACACATCTATTGGAATCTTAACTTCTCCTTTATATATTCTTTTTCTTTTGTCTCACAAGAGGACAATTTTATCTTTCATTCATTGGCGGCCAACTTTATTTGGAAATCTTCACACAAGTAAGAAGTTCAGAAGTTCATATAAACATTTCTCTCATTTCCTTACAAATCACACATACAAACAACTTCTCCCCCTCATCCATCCATATCAACTCACCCAAAAATAAGGAGAGACTAAAACACACTTAATTTATTAATTAATCTAAAACGTTTTTTTTTGTCATTAATTTTGTAACTTATTTATTGGACATACATTTAATCATTTACTATTTTTATAATTATTCAACATTTATTCGATAGTCTTATTTGATATTTTATATAGTTATAATTTCTTTTTTAATATTTGATAATGAAGAAAATAAAATATTATGTTTTTATTATAATTTTTATTTTCTATAAAAAATTATTTAATTAATATTTAAAATAATAAAAGGATGATACAGGTATACCGATTCTCAATGGGGAAGAAAATGAAAGTAAGACAACAAAATTAATATTGGAGATGTGGACAATTTTTTATTTTAAATATAAGGATAAGATAATCAAATTTGATCTTATCTTGTCTTCTGTCATATACAAGTGACAAAGAAGGTTACAACTCTGATCAGGTTATAATTTTCAATCTGTTAATCCACTTTTATTTATTCCTCTTAGTTTGCTAAGTTAGCAGGATGAAACATATTAGATCACTAGAATACTTTTTTAATTAAATATTAAAATAAAAAATTAATTTAGATTTTTTTTAAGGATTTAAATATTTTTTAATAATATAATTTAAAAAATTAATATTTATAAATTAAGTTTCAATTATTATAAATAATAAAATGATTTAAATATAAATATATCATTCATTGTGCCCTTTTGTGGAATTAAAGCAGAAAACAAAAACTATATTTCACTATCCCTCCTTCCAAATCATTGTTACAAAGAATATGAACAGGTGGCTAATATAATGTTTGAAATCCAAAACAGGATATTGCTGAGCTAAATAAATCTCATCCACACTTTAAACACATGGTGGCTCAAAATGAAGAACAAACCACATGAGGTGCCTGTATCATAATGAGATATCAGAATACTGAGAAGGTCGAAGGTTGTGTTTGCCACCAAGGTACTTTTCTTCTTCTCATTCTACTTTTTTCTTTCTTTGTATACATAAGATGTTAATTCATTACTTAAGATCTTAATCCGTTTTGTGATGCATGTTGGAACCATATTGTTAAATATACATCTTAGACATATTCTATCTAATTTGAATTACTATGATAATTGAAACTTATAATAATAATTAATAATAATAGAATATAATTATGAAATATGAGGGAAGGTACAAGGTAAATGAAGATATATAATTGTTAGGTTTATAGAGGGGTATCACTGGAGAGAACAAACACCGATAAAACATGAGTTCAACTATATAAAGTATTGACACCACTCTCAACCCAAAGTCTTAAGACAATGAATTTATGGATTTTTATCTTTGTATAATGCTCTACTTCTTCATTTCTAGTCAATGTGAGACTTAGACTCGTTTGGATTCCTAACAATAATTCACATGGATCTACAAAAACAAGAATGATGAGTTTTTGACTGTTTTTTAATCTAGTGGATGTTGATATGATGGTATGAATGATTAAGTTGTTTCGTGAGATTAAAAGAAACTTTACAATACTTACAACGTAAAAGTTATCAATTTTAAAAGAAGATTCATCATTGTCTAGAATTGCAATCTCATTTTCGTTGTAGTTACTTTACATGAAAATGGATAATATTTTACCCCACATGGAGTAACATGGTGGAAGAGGTTTGAAGATAGGTTGAAGAATCATAAAGGTGCCTCTTTGGAATAATATGAGAAAAATATAGTATAATTTTACTTTAGATTTACAAAAATTCCTTTTTAAACTTATTGGTGTGAATAGAGCATAATTTCAATATAAAGAAAGTCAGTATTCAAAACATAGTTTAAATTTGTAAATAATTTTTCCGTTAGAACTAAAATCCTTCTTTTTCACGTTTTTTGTAATGTGTTTTAATTTATTTTTTATATTGTGTTTTGTAACACATTTTTTTCATTTTTTTCATTTTTTAAAATTTTGTTAATAGCATGTTTTAAGGGTATTATGTATTTATTAGTTTTTATGATATTTTATTATGTTCAGCTTGGATTTTTTTATATATATTTTTTAAATTACTTGGATATATTGTTGTAATTTTTTTCATAGTTTTAGATGATTCAGTTAATTAAAGACGTTAATTATGTTAGTTGAATGTAATTTGGGAATTTTAAAATAATACCAATAAATATATGTCTTTCTTATAATATAGGAAAGTAAATTTATAAATTACGAAAATATATATTATAAAATATATTTTTCACTGGTTATATGGATAATTTCTCCCATTTTACAATACATTTTTTTCCTTCTTAAATTGATTTATTCATTTTGCTATAGTATGACTAGTACTCAATTTATTTAATTGTTTACTACACATTTAAAGGTTGAGACTAAAGTTTGGGTATGTACAAGTAAACCAATAATACTCATTTTGTATATTTGGTGAAACTAAGGATGGATCCAGAAATTCAAGAAATGGGTGGGGGACTCAAAAGAAAATAAAATTTAATAAAAACAGTCACGATAAATAAATATATGATATCTCTTATTTAGGTTATATATGTCATTCCTTTATATCATACACATATAATACTTTCGTTTTAATATATAATATAAAATATATAAATATATAATTTATATTCTTTTTAAAGAAGGTGGCCAAGGCCCATGCCAAGCAAGTGTTTGTAGTTGTACATTGGTCAATAAAGTGTTAGTAGTTGTAGCTAAGAGAAACATACAACACTAATGTGAGAATAAGGTAGTTGAAGAGTTTCTCTTTACAATAACACCACTAGTCATTTAAATTAATTGTGTATGATATCAATATTTAACAAATGAAACTTTGATTTGTTCTCTAGTTATTGTGTTAATATGTCACACCTTAACCAAACTTGTGCATGATAATGGATAAAGAAACAATTATCTCGTCAACATTACAATACAAGGAAATTGGATGCGAAACATAAACTTACACTCAATTATTGCATACATCATATGACATTTAGATTTAATGAAAAATTAAAAATAAAAATAAAATTTAGATTTCAAGAGACAATTGAATAACATTTGGTATTTAAATCTATTTACTTACGGCACATATTAGCAGTCCATGACAAAACAGTTACATAATTTCATTAAATATATTGTTACAGGTTATGAAATGAAACAACTAGCTTTTCAACTTTAGTTATTAGTTAGAGATAAAAATTATGACAAACTATTTTATGGAATAAATCAAGTATCATTAGAGAAGTGGAATCAAGCATTTCATGGAGGAATGAGATACAAACATATGACAACAAATCAGGTAAATATATGAACTTTGCTTAAAAGATAACACATTTTTTGCCTTCTTATGTTCTTGTTAAAGAAACATTTGAAATAACAAAATCTTGGTTTGTGAAAAGAAGGATCAAGATAGAATACATGTTGCGAGCAAGATATCAATACCTTACTTAGAAAAAATGAACAAATATAAATCATATGTCATGTCCAATTGTATAATCGACAAAATTTTGAGTTTAATTATCACAAGATAGCTCCAACTTGGTTGATGACTTATATTATACACAATTAAATTAAATTATTAGTGGTATAATTGTGAGGATTTTCAAACTCTTCAATTATACCTTGTCTCATGTCATTACGTCATTATTATTTGTTTCTATTACTTCTTACAACTATTAACATTTATTGACCCAATGTACAACTTACATATTATTTACTAAGTTCAATTTTATGTGGTCTGAAACAAAGATTATTAGTCTATTTATATAGATCTAAACTTTATTTTCAACTTTAAAATACATCATAAATAATTAGAAAAGTCAAATAAATCAATTCAAAATATTCTTATTATCAAAACAAAAATTATAATAAATAATTAGCTATAAAATAATAAGATATGCATTTTTATAATATTTATTTCATTAATTTATTAAATTTATTTTATTACAGCAGAAACATATATTTTACTTCTATTGTTTTTAATTTTTTAGAATTGTCTTTCAATTAGCATAATTAATTTCATTTATCATTAAATTATCTAAAATTATAAAAATAAAAATTACAACAATATATTCAAGTAATGTTTTAAAAAATATTTATAAAAAAACACATCAAACGCGGGACAAATTCACAAATAAATAATAAAATGTTTTAAGAACCCAAAATTAAAAAAAAAAATTGGAAAAAATTGAGCCACTAAAAGCGTGCACCAAGCACGAATTTACAATATTTAAAAATAATAATAAAACTGTGTTTCTAAACACCAGTCTTGAAAAATAATATAAAAAAAATCCTTAAAAATGGACTAGTAAACACGATTTAAAAAATAAAGAAGAAACATACAATTTCTATAAAAATAAAAAATTATGAACAGTGACATATCTTGAGATAAAATTTAGAATGTCAAAACAAAAGATTAAGTATATTTTTTTGTTTCTGAATTTTGACGCCTGAATTGAAATTTGTCATGGTCTGAAAATTTAAAATATTTTTCACAAACTTTACAAATAAATGGATATAATTCTTTTAATTCAATTGTGTTGAATTTTTTTATGTATCAAACGCTTCCCTTGTATATATTAAAGTCGAAACGTGTTAGATAATGTAAACAATTCAAATGATAACATAAAACACATTTAACAGTGTGACATCCCATTTAATAGATAAATCTAATAAATAAAACATCGCACACAATTTATAATATATAAAAGATCATACGACAAGGAGTATATATGTGTCAACCATTACAGTTATCCATGAAATATACGAGAAGGACGTTCACGCACAACACACATGCCATAAACAAGGTTCGAAACAAAGTAATTTAAACTTAAAATTTGCTCACAAAGCAATTAACACAATAAGGCAACAGTGCCCTCAAAAGGCGCTCCAAGGAGCAATATCCGACCAAAGCTTAATTAGACTGCAACATTCCCATCATCACTGCGATCACTAGGGGTTTCCATATTTGCTCACACCAAGAATTTAATGATTATTGAAAAAAGGAAAAACCACATAAGAAGACAAACACAAGCAAAAAGGGTAAACTAGAGTAAAAGAAAATTTTGAACATGTTATAGTAAGCATATAATTAAAAACAGACCATAAACATGCAAAACAGTAGGCATACAATCATATGAAGCAAGCAAACAGGACTCTATGACTCAATTATCTGGATACATATAATAAGATCAGATTCACTGGATGTATGCACTTGTGGTGGCCTCTACTGCTCTATAGAGCCATTGCTAATGAGTTTCACCTTACCATGCACAAGGTTAGCCTTCAATCATCTATTCGGCCAAAGACTAGGGTCTTCCGCTACTCTTATCACTTGAATCAGTCTGCTCTACGTGAGACTAACTGATTCTTTAGAGTTTCAAGATGCAACCTTACTTGAATCCTTATCTAATTATATACACTACAACACCACCATGAAATCACAACAAGTTTCTATGAGTTCTCGCTTGAGCGAGATGATTCATCGCTCAAAACGAAAGCTCATCGCCTGAGCGAGAGCTCGAGCAAAAACCAGGGCGAGCTTCTGTTATTCTCGCCTGGGCGAGACAAGCTCGCTTGGGCAAAAACAATAGAGTTCTTCCTGCTCAACGCATGCAACCTAGAAATCAATGTAAAAACATACATGCAATCATAAATCAAGCCATAGAAAAGTGTCAAACCAACATGCAATCGACTCCACATCACATAAACGCCAATCCAGTACAATTTAACACCCAACTTGAGAAAAACCTAAGAAAATCATTTTTAAACTAAGATTTCTAGCTCCCCTTACCTGGATAGATGCTAGCAAACGAAGACAGACACTCAACAATGAGCACCACAGTTCCAGGAATACATATTAATGAGCTGAAAGGTGCATACAAGAATGAAGATAGGGTTATAAGGATAAACCCTACATAGAACTAATGCACTCAAGCTGAAAAAGGAAGAAAAACCCTAAGGTTGAGTGTTCAACTTACTTGGGGAAGGAACATTTTTGTTTGCACAGAGGAGAACTTATTAGTGCCCTAGCCCAACTTCTGAAAGGAGATAAAGAGAACATATGGTTTAGCTACGTGAGTGACAAAATGGAATTGAAAGGGCAGTTAAAAGGGGTTCAAGGGATACCAAATGGGCTGACTTGGTCCTTAGCACTTGGTCCGACCCAAACCATTTTTAAGACAAAAAAAAGGGTCTACAGACACTTTAACAAAATTTAACGTAATTAGGTTAAAATGATTATATCAATTCATATTTTTTTTAGATTTAGGGATAAAAATATATGAAAGTTTTGATGTGTCAAACACATTTTCTAACGTATACTCAAGTTGAAATATGTTAAACAATGTAAACATTTCAAATGATAACATGAAATACAATCGATATTTTAAAAGTATTTAACGTAATTAAATTAAAATGACTATATCTATTTATTTTTTAAATTTTGTGACAAAAATATATTAAAATTCAAGATAAATATATACACTAAAATTAGAATATATATATATATATAGAAGAAGAAAAATATTGACCCCTATCTTTGCTCTGACATCCGTCATTAATTACGAAAATATGTTTTTAACGCAAAAGAAAAAAAGATATATATTTATAAATCAAAATTATAGTTTGAAATACGATTTCTTTCTTTTTAAAGTAGGATTTGCTATTAATAAATTTTTTTAAATCTGTCTATGATGTAATTCCACCATCGGCATTTTGAATCATATGATATGCCATTAATCTAGAGGAAAGAGAAGAAATCTCAAACGTAAAGTCCTATTGCCACTATTGTACTATAGCTGCCTCTGTTGTCCACGTGATAGCCCCGTCTCATCAATTTCTCACACTATTGGTTCAAGACACGTCACACAGCATTAAATCAATTTGTCAGGCTATTATTGCTCACTTCATTTACATTAAAAAATAAATAAAAATATTTTGAATATAATTTAGCTATTTTAAATTAAATTTAAATACTAATCATAATAAACTACTAATATACACAATAACATATAATTTTAGAAATCAAATTTTTAAATATCATTGTATAAAATAATGTTTTTCATAACAACGTAAATTCATTAAAAAAAAGAGTGTAGAATACGACGAATATTATATGAGCATGTTGATCACGCTGGGTCAAAATCTATGAAAATTGTTTGTATTTAAAAAAGAACACATGTTATCAAATTTATTACAACTCATGGATCTTGTTTGCCAACTCAGACACCTTATTTGCCAACTCACACACACCTTCTTTGACTAGTTAGATTTTGTCGATGATTAATGAAATGTTTTTCTAAGATTCATTCGGTTTTAACGATATTGCTTATTATAACAAAATGTTGGATGATAAACATTATGGTTTGTATATACGGCCCTTGATAAAGTTACAATCCCAAATAATAATTTCCGTAATAAACGTTAAAATCCACATGGTGTTAGCAGTTATTTTATAAAATTATATCATACATTGACTACCTACAAAATTAGAATGGGAAAATATAAGTTACAAAATATAGACAAACATCATGTACTCAGGAGAGTAACAATAGTGTTGTCGGTCTTTAATGTTTTAGTGAACGAGGTAATGAAATTTTGATTGTATAATTAAGTGTTAATTAGGAGTTTGCACTTAGTTTGGTCATCGATTTTAAATGATTATATCAGAGTTAAATATGATTATAATTTTAAAATTTAAACATAAAATTAAAATTTTTAATATTTTAAATTTTTAATATTTTAATTTTTAAAATTTTTAAAATAAATAAATATAATTATTTTAACTTAATAAAGTTAATTTTTTTTATTTTAAATGATATTCTATATTAACATTTAAGTTAAAATATGTAAAATAATATATTAAAATGTGATTTAAAATTTAAGAAAAGTTAATTAAATCAAATTAAGAAAGTTATATTTATTATTTCTAAAATTTGATATCAAAATTTTGAAATAAAAATAAATTCTAATTTTATACTGAAATTTAAAAAATAGATTTAATTTAATATCTTAATATTTTAATATCCACATGGCTGAACGGTGGGAGTCATAGAGATTTGGAGTTGAATAAAAATAAAATTTTTTATTAGATGACACGATGAGACCATGTGTGGTTCATGTGACTTGATTTGGTTGATGAAGCATATAAAATAGATTATATAATCTTAAAAGGGTGAATTGAAATCAGATCTGTTACACCGGCTGGTAACATGCGTTACTGCTGCCGCAACTACTCGCAATAAAGTCCAACATTTCTTGAACTGCACATTTCAATTTGCAGGAGGCCCACTTGTTTGCCTATTTTCAAATGGGTATATTTGGAGTATAAATTTAAGAGAGGAAGAAACACCACTTTTCATCTTAATAAATGTTATTTAATTTGATTATCCTTTAAGTAAAACAAATATGACACGTAACAATATCCTACTCTTATATTTATTTCTATAAATAGTATATTTAAATATATTAGTATATATTTTTATATATAAGTAAGTATAAATGTTGTTATGCTTTTTATGTCTTGGAGAGAAATTATATTTTAAGCCCTTAAAATATATTTATTTCTTTTATATGTTAAAAGAGTCTATTATGTACATTAGTACATTATTATCGAATAAAGATAAAACAATTTTATAGTATATAAATATGTATAAATTTCACCTCACAAATCAGTTGTATGTGATTGAATTAAGCTTTAAATTTATTTCTTAATATGATATTATAGTTATTGGTTAAAGTCTATCCTATCTGAGTTTTGTGTTTGTTGTTAGTCATATAGTTTCACCTCCTATTAGATCGTTATTAGATCATCTATTAATATAACTTTTACATATGAAAAAATTTCGTAGATAAAATTTTTTAAAATAATTTATATATATATATTTTATGATATTTGTTATCTACGCCAAATTTCATAGGTAACACTTTGTAGAAAAATTTTCCATCAAAATGAGTCATGGTTACTTACGAAATTTTCGTACGTAATCTATGAACTATTACATTATCTACGACTACTCTTTGTAGATAAAATAAAATTATCTACGAAAAGTATTTCGTAGATAAATTTTTCTAGATAATAGCCAATTTTCTTGTAGTGTTGATTTTAACCAAGTAAAAAAATATTTACTTCTATCTTAGACATCTAGTAACAATTTTATTATAGTATAAAAAATAATATATATATATATATATATATATATATATATAATTTTTTTATAAATATTATTCAATCCATTTTGATTTTAATAAAAGATATTGATATTGAGTGAACACGAATATAAATATGAGTAATATTTAATTTTTTAAACTGGATACAAAGATGGAAACATACATGTATTTTATGTTCTCATTTCCAAACTCATCTCAATATCCATCATATTTTAAAACTAATAAAATATCTTTAATTTAGTATAATTAAAAAACTTATATTAACTTTTTTAATACTTAGTTTCATAACTTATTTATAAGACATATATTTTATCTTTTTATTTTTTTATGATTATTTAACTTTTATTCAATTTTATTTGATATTCTTATTTGATATTTACACAATTATAATTTTACCTTGATATTTAATATTAAAAAATATTTATTTTTTATATTGTAATTATTTTTTGTAAAAATATTATTTAATTAATTTTAAAAAAATAGAATGGATAGAGTATAGGTATAAGTAAGATGTGAATGAAAAAATAATAATTATGTCTATTAAATATAAATATGAAGATGAGAAGCAACATTTATTTTGAAGACAAATGAATATTTACTTTAATCTTAAAATAATTAAATGCCTACCTGTTCCACCCAATCATCACCTACAACTCATTAAAAGTTGTTACTTAATGAAAACTCAACAAGTCTAAAGTGAACAATAGTTTAGAACTAGTAATTAACTTTAATTTTACTGAGAATTCATATCAGAATATTAACATCTCATATAAGGGCTGAAGACTTTTTAGCCTCCAGAGTTAGGCTTGTTCCTCTACATCCAAAAATCCTATATCATGTAAAAATTTGAAGACAAAAGATGCATAATTTAATAAATTCTCATCTCTTAACCTACTGAAAAATATTTTAAGAAAAAAAAAAGAATGGAGTCCAAAAATGCCAAACAATCTTAAATATAATAGTATATTATATAAAATATTATTTATTAAATATTTTAAAAAGGCATTACTAAAATCGATTAAACCTTACAAAGTATAATTCAGCAAATTTAATTTCTTAAACCCTAACCAGTGAAAGATTCTCTTACACTAAACAGGATTAGTGGGATTGGATCTAATTTTTAGATCGAATCGGATTAGGTATAAGAATGATTTAAAAAAATATGTTAGTTCGATAATTCTTAGAAAATATACAACTCTATAGTTTTGTTATATAAATATAAAATATTTGAGTACACAAAATATTTATTTGTATATAATATGAGTAGTTATCAAATAGTTGTAAATGGGTCGAGAATATACTAGTAGTTATTATCAAACCTAACATGTGTACTACTATTATTGTATGAAGGTTAGGTACCTGCTACCCTCGTAAAAAACGTGTATGGACTTGAAAGGAAAAGACGTCACATTTTTAAAGCATTGCTTTGAAAACTTGTACTGGATTAATAATGAATAAAACAGTGACATAAAAAAAAACAAAAAAACGACAAATTTATAATTTAGTTTTAAACTAAAATACAATAGATAAAATGTGCACACAATCAAAATATTAAAAGCACACAATTTTTCAAAACAAAAGACTAAAGAGTTCTGCTTTAGAGTGTGAATTGAATAGACTAAAGAGACAAAACTATATTTGATTTTGTAATACTGAGATTGTGAATTTTTCTGAAAAGATGTGCGATTTACAATAATGCATTCCTTTGTATGACATGTAATATTGATTCTACCAAAAAGTCTCTTGATTCAATAATTGAAAAGCACGTCCTAACCAAATCCAATTCATGGCCATAAAAAAGAAAACAAAACCCTGAATCTTAGAAACAATACAAGGATTTATTTATCTAACTTAAACAAGTTACCTTGTCAACCTTTTTTTGTCTCTTATGGAAACCCCACTCCACATGCACACAAAAGGTCTCTTTACATAACTATTTACTTTAAGGCTATACAGAAAGAACATCTAAAGTGAGAGTAACACTAAAAAGGGCCTTTGATGAAGAAGTAGTTGTTTATGCATTCTTATTTTTTCAATTTTTGACGTGATATTGGTACCAGCGTGGACAAAATAAAACAAAGACAGAGAGAAAATAGACATTTAACATTTCAAATTCAATTTGTATACGTCAATCTGAAAGGATTTATTGGGTGAAATTTTACTGCATGATATATAATTAATTCATGAATGAATGAAAACTTATGTACACATAGTATGGAAATGAATTGAGATTAAAAAAATAAGTGGAGACAGTGAAGGAACCAATAATTGATCTGAATTTTCTCCTAAAAAAAGGGGGAAAGATTAAATAAAAAAGACTGGAGGATTGAGAGGTAGGTAGTAGGTAGGTGATGAAGTCAATACATATATTTTAGTCCAACGTATCTCACTGCATATTCAGCGTTCAAGGAAAAAAACAGAGAACCAAACAGAGAGCCATGTCAGGAACCTCGAGGCCTCAGTTTGTTCTGTTTGGTTCTTCCATTGTTCAATTTGGTTTCTTCGGTGATGGTTGGGCTGCTAATCTCGCTCACTTGTACGCTCGCAAGGTACCTTTTTTCTTCTTCTCATTCTTTTTACAAGGTTCAGATCACAACAACAACGATGCATTTTGCTCAAGGGATTTTGAGTTGAATTCAACCCTTTTTAGAAAGTTTCTTACTTGTATGGTTATATTATGTATGTCACCTTTCTATTTAATGAAAATCAGTTTTACGTGAACCTTAAAACCCCTTTTGGCACAGGCTGATATAATCAACCGAGGATATGCTGGTTGGAATACAAGGCGAGCTCTGCAGGTTCTGGACAAAGTTTTTCCCAAGGTATATTCATCGTTACAAAATCTCCGTTTTGTTCATTGGAAGATGATATTGCGATCTTTAAAAACATCATGCGATTGATTCCTCTGTCAACTTGTTGAATTCAGGATGCTCGTGTACAACCCTCACTGGTTATTGTCTACTTTGGTGGCAATGATTCTTCGTTCCCTGACCCAACAGGATTCGGTACTTCTGTGCCTCTCGAAGAGTATCTCGAGAACATGAAGAAGATCATTAACCATCTCCAGGTTTTTATTTTCTCTCTACCCTTTTCTTCTTATTCTCGTCGTCACTGCAGAAGCTTGACCCGTTTATGAACGATCGGCAGAGCCTCTCGGACACCACTCGCATTATTGTACTCAGTGCTCCTCCCATCAATGATGAAGCGCTTAACATACAATTTGCAAGAAGGTGGTGATTCAAATTTTACTTCATTGTTACAAGTAGTAATGGTGACATTAGTTAGGTTAGAATTTGACTAATTGTTGGAGTGAAACAGCAATGGGAAGCCATCGAGGACCAATGAGACCTGTCGAGTGTATTCAGAGGCGTGTTTGGAACTGTGTCAGGACATGAACATTAAGGCCGTTGATCTATGGACTGCTCTTCAGAAAGTGGAAAAATGGCAAGATGCTTGTTTTATGTAAGTGTAGCCTCGTATTGAAAACATTGAAGTATGGATTTTTATTGTGTTGATGACGACGATGATGTTTTGTTTTGTTTTTCAGCGATGGAATTCATTTGTCACCGGTGGGAAACAAGGTGGTGTTCAAAGAGGTGTTGAAGGTGCTGAAAGAGGCAGATTGGAAGCCTAGTTTGTATTGGAGATCGATGAAAAATGAGTTCGACGAAGATTCGCCGTATGATCCATTTTTTGATGATGGAAGACCGTACAATAATCTTTCGAACTGGGTCCTCCCTGACAACGACTACTGGGATTAGAATCATGTATCGTAATTTAGTGAATTGTTTGCAGAAGCCTTGAAAATAAAGTGCCATCGTAGTTTCCTTGTGTACCATCGTAGAATGGAGGTGGAGTTCTCTGTGGTTTCTTAGTGTATGAATGTAATGAAGTGTTGCTTGAAGTTTTGCTCTGTTCTTTAATAAGTGGCTTTAAATAAAGTTGTGTATCTTCTTCCATCTATCAAAGCCTCTGTTGTTTTACCAAGTAAAATCACTGATAATAGCACATAACTATTGAAAAATGATTCATTTATACAATATATGATATGATAAGAAATAAATAAAACGAAAAAACAAGTTTAATATAATAAGTGTACATAGAATCAAGATTTATGTTAGGCTTAATTATTATTTTGGTCCCTTAATTTATTGGGTTGGTTCACTTTGGTCCCCTTATTATTTTTGGGTTCAATTTGGTCTTCTAATTCTTTAAAAGGTTCAATTTGGTCCCTGCTGTTAAGTCAACTTTAACACCGTCTCCGTACATGCCACGTGTCATTTTGTGGAATTTTCAATTTTTTATTTTTATTTTTATTTTTAATTTTTTAATTTTTTTTTTAAAAAAATTTAAACTGCCACGTGTCACCTTATGGTTGTGACACGTGTCATCTTATGGTTGTGACACGTGTTACTTTGAGATTTTTTATTTAAAAAATGTACTGCCACGTGGCAGGTCA